>Ga0070740_10000492_pt1 | contig 84462 bp, 76 predicted proteins | sample Coa_R2_FD_67286 | JGI IMG/M metagenome (GOLD analysis project Ga0070740, IMG submission 67286) | Surface soil microbial communities from Centralia Pennsylvania, which are recovering from an underground coalmine fire - Coalmine... | ecosystem: Environmental > Terrestrial > Soil > Unclassified ... | reverse complement strand
TTCCAACTCCGCCTCCAGTTCTGACCTCCTGTCTAAAGGGCGGACCTATGCCGGTCCGCCCTCGCTTCTGCCTACAATTAAGAAAATCTGTGGTAGCGGGCGTCATTGCTGCATTGTTGCTGGCTTCCGATAGCAGCGCGTTTCAATCCGCGCTGATGGCGGGTCTTACTGCGCTGAACGCGAACGATCTCGCGACCGCGCAAGTCCAGCTTGAAACCGCGTCCAGGCTGAATCCGCGGAGGCCGGACGTCTGGCTGGCGCTCGCGCAGACCTATTGGAAGCAGCAGAAGGTTGCGGCGGCGGACGACTCCGCGTCAAAGGCCGAACAATTGGCGCCGGGCGATCCTGCCGTGCTGCGCGGGCTGGCGCTGTATTTCTCCGAGCGGGGATCGCTCGCCAAGGCAGCGGACTTTGAATCACGCTACGCCGCCAAAACAAATGATGCCGCCGCGTATTTGCTGGCAGGCGCGCTGTACGCGCGGGCGGGCAAGCTGGACGCGGCCGTTCCGGCGATGCGCAGGGCCGTCGAACTACAGCCCTACGATGAGACATATTACTTTCAGCTTGCGCAGACGTTGCTTCAGATGCAGAAGTTCGAGCCAGCGCTCGAAACGCTCCGGGCCGGCCTGAAAATATTCGACAAGAGCGCCCAGCTCGAGCTGGCGCGTGGAGTGGCGTTGTACGGATTGCGCAAGTTTCCGGAAGCGATCGATTCCTTCCTGCGCACGATTGAGCTTGCGCCGGATGTTCGACAACCGTATATATTTTTGGGACGGATGCTGGATGTCGCCGAGCGGAAGCTTCCCGCCGTCACGCAGGTGTTCGCGTCGTATCAAAAGGCGCAGCCGGACGATGCGCTGGCAAATTTCCTCTACGGCAAGGCGCTCGCCGCATCGGGCGCCGATCCGGAACAGGCGGAGATGCTGCTGCGCAAGTCTATCCGCCTGGACGGTTCGAAATGGGAATCGCACTACGAACTGGGCGCGCTGCTCGAGCGCAAGCGCGCCTACGCCGAAGCTGCGAAGGAATTTGAACGCAGCATTGAACTGAACACAAAGGAGCCCGCGCCGCATTACCGGCTGGCGCGCGTATATGACCGGCTCGGGAGAGCCGCCGAGGCTGACGAACAGCGGGCCATCCATGCCCGCCTCGCAGGCGAAAACAAGGGCGGGTCAGGAGCAGTAAAATGAGAGACGCTCCAGAGGGCATATGAACAGGCGTCGTTTCCTGGCGGCGGCCGCTTCGATTCCGGCGCTGCGAGCCAAGGCGAACGAAAAGAGGCTTCTGCTGCCGAGCGACGAGCCTGACGAGCTCGGCTTTCGCTTCATGTGGTACAACCCGATTCCCCCGATCGATCTGGCGGCGTACCGTCTGAAGGTGCATGGCTTGGTCGAAAAGCCGCTGGAGCTTACGGTCGCCGATCTCAGACGGTTGCCGCAGGAGACGCAGAATTCGCGGATGAAGTGCGTGCAGTGCTGGTCGTCGCGCACAACATGGGGAGGTTTTCGCTTTGGTCATCTGGTTGAGATGGCAAAGCCAGCCAGGAACGCGAGGGCGGTGCGGTTTGACTGCGCGGACAAGTGGTATGAAGAATACGCGCTGGACGACCTGGCGAAGCCGAACGTGATGATGGTGCTCGACATGGCGGGCAAGCCGCTTACCGAGCGTCACGGCGCGCCGCTGCGCGTATTCGATCCTGCCCGCTACGGATACAAGTCGGCCAAGGTCATCACAGGGATCCAGTTTATTGAAGAAGTGACTGGCAGCATGGCGTGCGATATCGGTCCTTACTATTCCCTGGGGGGTGAGATCAAGGCTGGTTACGACCACCCGCTTGATCTGGGATCGAATGTGCGCAAGAAGATCTCAGGCGGCGAGATTACGGAGTACTGATGCTTCAGCTCTCCAAGCGGCGATTTGTTCAGCTCGCGGGACTGTCGATTGCACACCGCATTGCGCCGTCATGGCTCGACGCCGAACCCGCGCCGGATAACAAGGTCATCATCGTTACGTTCGGCGGCGGGGTCCGATATTCGGAGACGTTTGCTCCCGAAGGCCTGCACAACATCCCGCGGCTGGTGGAACTGCGGCCTAAGGGCTACTTCTTCCATACATGCGTCAACGCTGGGGTCCTGTCGCACTTCAACTCGAGCGCCAGCATTCTGACCGGCCAGTGGCAGCGCGTTGACGATTTCGGGTTTCAGCCGCCGGCGAGCCCTACCGTGTTTGAAAGCTTTCGCAAGCAGCGGCGTGCGGATGCCACCAACGCATGGGTCATCGCCACCAATAAGAGCTTCTCCACCATCGGTTCGAGTTCGGATGCGTCGTTTGGCCCCGCCTACGGCGCCAATGTCGTCCTGCCGAAGCAATTGCTGCTCGAAGCGGTTCAGAGCGTCGTCAAATCCGGCGCCGGACACGGCGTAGCGGACCGCGAAAACGTCCAGCGCCGGCTCGAGGACCTGCTCAACGAGGGATATGAGGGCGTCGGCTGGACAATCTTCAAAGCGGGCCGGCAATTGGACCGGCGGGTTCGGGAAACGCTCACGCGCGGGCTGGTCGATTTCATCAACGGCCCTGACGCGCCGACTTCAGGCGACGAACTGACGTTCTTTATCGCCCGCGAAGTCATGCGCGAGTTCGCGCCGCGCCTCATGCTGGTGAATTTTTGGGATATGGATGTGGCGCATTGGGGTTCATACTCGCTGTATCTCGGAGCAATCACGAAAACGGACCGGCTCACGGGCATGCTGTGGGATGAGATCCAGACCAATCCACACTACAAGGAGCGCACTACGCTCCTGATCCTCCCGGAGCTGGGCCGCGACGGCGATGTGAACACGGCAAACGGGTTTTTGAACCACCGCAGCGGCGATCCTTCGTGCCGGAACATGTGGCTGCTGGCGCTCGGAGCGGGCGTACCGAGAGGCGAGACGGAGCGGCCGGTGCAGCACGTCGACGTGTGCGCCACTGCGGCGGCATTGCTTGGCGTGAAACCGGCAGAGATGGCCGGGAGGCCATTGAAGGAACTGATCTAATGGGCGCCGGGGTCAAACTCGCGGCGAATGTACAGGCGTGGGTCGATAAGGGCCTGTTTGACCGCCTGCCGGTTACATTCAGCGCGTTTTTTTTGGAGCAGATGCGCGAATGGGACCTGTTGTTCCCAGCCGAACAGGACTACTTCACTCGTCTTTTCACGCTGCTCGACCGCGCGCCGGCTCCGGAAGTGGACGGCCTTTTCGAGCCAGTGCGTGCGGCTGAGCGGCTGATGGGCGTGAACGAACGCACCTGGCCGCGGCGCCGGTTCACGCTCGAGCAGGTGGACTTTCTCAATCGCAATGCGCATTACTCCGAGTGGCGCGCGGCCATCGCGCGCGTTTTCTCGCAGATCGACCCGATTCTCGACGCCGAGGCGGCGCGGCGCGGTCGTCCCCGGTTAGTGGTGGTGATTTCGCCGGCTGATCTGCCGGTGGGTCCGGATCGCATGTGGACCCGAATCGCGGCGCGTGGGCGCCGCATCGCGTTACGGACGCCGGAGGACGTCCGCGAGTTCGTGCCGCTTCTGCTTACAGGAGCGGCGTCCTCGGAGCGCGCAGCATCGATTACGACTGCCTACTCGGAGGCGCGCGGCGCGCGGTATGAGGCTTGGTCGATCGAGGCTGGCGAGCGGCTCGGCGCTTTGGAAGCGGACGCCAAGACGGTGAATCTCAGCTATAAACGCCTCGCGCCCTATCGCCAGCGGCTCATGGAGGAGGTGGACCGGACGGTCCGGGCTGAGAATATATCCGGACCGCAGCAGTTGAGCCTACGGCTCAAGGCCATGAAAATCGAACCCGGAGAGTCGGCGCTGGCCGGCGATCCGGTGCTGGCGGAATTTACTCGCGCGACTCTGCTGAACGGGAATGGAACGCTGCTGGTCAACAATACGTTTGTCGAATGGTCGACCATTCAGGCGGCGCGGCGGGCGCGACCCTCGCTGGTCATTGTCAGCTTCGGGGTCCGCAACAAAGTCAAGCCGTTCAGCAGCCTGCTGATCTACGCGGACCAGGATCGCGTGAGTGAGATTCCATCCCAGATGGACGCCTTGGGCTCCTATGTGGATCTCGAAATTTTCTATCAATATCTGTGGCAGGAATTTGAGAAATACCCGGAATATCGGAGAAACACGGCGTATATTTTTGTCGGCGAGGGCATGGACGAAGCGCTGGTGATCGCGCCGCCGGACTTTCCGCTCAAGCCGGACGCCGCGCCGGTTTCGCTCACGGTCGTAAATCGGCGCATGCGGGAATGGGTGAACGTGTGATTTTACTCATGTTGCTTGCGTTATCGCCGGGGCTGCTCGAGCAAGTGGCGCGCTCGGGGCGCGTTTTGGAAATCGCCGAGACGCCTTCGGAGCGGGTAGCGCCCCGCGTTCAAATCGCGCCCGGCGCCGCGCCGGCGCTGGCGTTCCGGATGCTCGATGGGCTGGAACGGCGCAGGTTCGGAAATCTGGACCTGGTGTTGGATGATGCGGGGCATTAGCGCTCTGATCTGGTGCGCGCCGCTGCTGGCACAGACCGGCGTGGACGAGGGAATCCGGGCCTTTCATCAGGGCCGCTACGCAGAAGCGAAGAAGCTTTTGTCCTCCTTCCCATCCGATTCTCACGCCCAGACGTTCCTTGCTCTGGCGACGGCGGCGAGCGGCGGATGCCGGCAAGCCGAGCGCAGCCTCACACAGCAATTCGAGTCCAATGGCGATGCGGAGTTGCGTCGATTATGCGGTCTGGCGCTGACCCAGTGTCTGATTGCGCGCAAGGATTTCGCAGGCGCCGCCCCCGTGATTGCGCGGCTCGAGCGCGAATTTCCCAAGGACGCTGACGTACTGTATGAGTCGGCGCGGCTGCATATGCGCGCCTGGAACGACGCCGTCCTGCGTATGTATCAGAACGCTCCAGCGTCGTTCCGGGTTAATCAGCTATCAGCCGAAATTTTCGAAACGCAGGGCCGGTACGGCGAAGCTGTAGCCGAATATCGGAAGGCGATCGCGAAAAATCCCGACGCGCTGAACCTTCACTTCCGACTCGGTCGCGCTCTGCTGCTGGAATCCCATGCGCCGGCGGCGCTCGAAGCTGCGCAGAAGGAGTTTGAAGCGGAGCTGAGGCTGAATCCAGCGGACGCCGCGGCGGAGTACGAAATCGGACAGATCCTCACGGCGCGCGATCGCTTGTCGGAAGCGTCGGAGCATTTTGCCAGGGCTGTCGAGCTCAGTCCGGATTTTCCGGAAGCGCTGGTCGCGCTGGCCAAGACCCACGTGCGCGCCGGGCGGTACTCGGATGCGATTGCTCTGCTCGAACGCGCCGTTCGCCTCCAGCCCGATATGGAGTCAGCGCACTATACGCTCATGCTCGTCTATCGCAACACGGGCGACGCGCAGAAGGCGCTGAAGGAAAAGGCCGAGCTGGACCGGCTTCAAAAGCCGCCGGAGGGCGAATTCTCCGAATTTTTGAAAAAACTCGGCGAAAAACCGGCCGAAAAGCCGTGAAAGCGCTCGCTGCCGCGGTCCTTTTTGCCTTTGCGCCGCTTGCGGCGCCGCCGGACTTTCGGAACATCGCGGCGGAAGCGGGATTCACCGAGGCAATCCCCAATGGCGGCGCCCGGTCCAAACAGTACATCATCGAGACGACGGGCGGCGGCGTCGCCCTCATTGATTACGATAATGACGGCCTGCTTGATGTCTTCCTGGTCTCCGGGCCCGGGAACACGAACCGTATGTATCATAACGAAGGCCGCGCGCGCTTTCGCGACGTTACGCACCAAACGGGGCTGGACGCCGCCGGAACATCGGGGTGGGGCCAGGGCGTCTGCGCCGGGGATTTCGACAACGATGGCTACACAGATCTGTTCGTCACCTATTACGGCGCGAATCATTTGTACCGGAACGTGGACGGCCGGCGCTTCGAGGACGTGACCGCGCGCGCGGGTCTGGCGCAGGACCGCGTGCGGTACAACACAGGGTGCGCGTTTATCGATTATGATCGCGACGGCCATCTTGATTTATTCGTCGCCAACTACGTCGAGTTCGATCCGAAGACCGCGCCGAAGCCGGGCGACAATCCATACTGTTACTACCGGAACATTCCGGTGAACTGCGGCCCGCGAGGTTTGCCGTTTGGTCGCAACATCCTGTACCACAACAACGGCGACGGTACGTTCCGCGATGTGTCCACAGAGTCGGGGATCGCTGCGCCGGACCAGCACTATTCGCTCGGCGTACTGACTGGCGACTTCAACGGGGACGGCCGCCCGGATATCTATGTCGCCTGCGACCGCACTCCGTCGCTGCTTTACATCAACCAAGGCGGCGGCAGGTTTTCTGAGGAGGGCGTGTTGCGAGGCGTGGCGCTCGATGAGAACGGCATGGCGCTTTCGGGAATGGGCGCCGCTGCGGCGGACTACAATCACGATGGCCGCGTTGATCTGTTTCGTACGAATTTCTCCGATGAGCGCGAGACGCTGTATCGTTCTCAAGCCGAGGGCGAGTACGAAGATGCAACCGCCGGAGCTGGACTGGCATGGAATACTCGCTATGTCGGCTGGGGCTGCGGCTTTCTCGATTTCGATAATGACGGCTGGAAGGACCTGCTGCTGGTGAACGGCCACGCCTTTCCGGAAGTCGACCGTCTTAGAATTGATATTACGTATAAAGAGCCAGCAATTTTGTACCGGAATCTGGGCAACGGCAAGTTCGCCGATATCTCCGGCGCGGCGGGAGGGGGCATCATGGAGCCGCACTCCTCGCGCGGCGCGGCTTTCGGCGATATCGACAACGACGGCCGGATTGAGGTTCTCGTTAATAACCAGAACGAGCCTCCGTCGCTGCTGAAGCAGAGCCGCATTTACGATAATCATTGGGTGCTGCTGAAGCTCGTCGGCGCCCGTTCGAACCGCAGCGGAATCGGCGCCAAGGTCGCCATCACGTCGGGAGGCGTGACGCAGGTGGATGAAGTGCGAAGCGGGGGTAGTTACCTCTCGCAGAGCGATTTTCGACTGCACTTCGGACTGGGGAAGGCGGCGCGCATCGAACGGATTCGCATAGAATGGCCGAGCGGAGTCAAACAGGAGCTACGTAACATTGACTCCGATCGCGTCTTGACCATAACAGAAACCACATTGCAACAGGAGCACGGATGAAGAAGAGCACGAATCGCAGAAGTTTTCTGAGCAAGGGACTGACGGCTGCCGGAGCAGCCGCCGTTCCGGCTATGGCCGCGAATGCTGACAAGCCGGCCAAGAAGGTTCATTGGGTAAAAGGGAAGCGACCGGAGAAGACGCCTCTGTTCAGTCCTGCCGTTTCCTACGGCAATCTGCTGTATCTCTCGGGAATCGGCGCCCATTTTAAAGGCGACATCAAACAGCACACCGAGCACGTACTGAATCAGCTCAAGGAGCGGCTGGAAGAAGCCGGATCCTCGATGGAGAAAGTGCTGAAGGTAAATGTATATTTAAATGACCTGAAGGATTATGCGGGAATGAATGAGGTGTTTCTTGGCAAGTTCGGGCCGGAGCCGCCGGTGCGCACGACCATAGCGGCTGCGGGCGGCATTCCGGGCGACTCGCTGGTAGAGATCGACTGCATCGCATATATTTGAGGCCCCATGAAGCTTTCGATCGCGCTCCTTGCCGCCGTCTGCGCCCTCGCCCAGGAATACGATCTGCTCCTCAAAGGGGGGCACGTGATCGACGGGAAGAACAATCTCAGCGCGGTTCGCGACGTCGCCATCAAGGACGGCAAAATCGCGGCTGTGGCGCAAAACATTGATCCGGCGCGAGCGTTGAAATCGGTGAACGTGTCGGGCCTGTACGTCACGCCGGGGCTGGTGGATATTCACGTTCATGTATATGCCGGCACCGGCGAGCGAGGATCCTATGCCGGCGACAACAGCGTGTATCCGGATGGATTCACCTTCCGCACCGGCGTGACGACGGTTGCCGACGCCGGCAGCTCGGGATGGCGCAACTTTGAAGATTTCAAGAACCGCATCATCGAGCGCTCTAAGACGCGCGTGCTGGCGTTCATCAACATCGTAGGACACGGGATGCGCGGCGGCCAATGGGAGCAGGACCTGAGCGATATGGAGGCGAAGCCGACGGCGGAGATGGCGCTCAAGCACAAGGGCTTGATCGTCGGAGTCAAGAGCGCGCACTTCATGGGTCCTGAATGGAAGCCCTACGAGCAGGCGGTCGAGGCGGGCAAAATCGCGGACATTCCAGTCATGATCGACTATGGCGCGAAACGCATGGAGCGGCCCCTCTACGACCTGCTCACGAGGGTGCTGCGGCCGGGAGACATCTATACTCACATGTATTCGGGTCTGCGCGGAGAGCAGGACGACTCCGGCGGTCCGAGCAAGGCCATGATCGAAGGACGCCAGCGCGGCGTGATCTTTGATGTGGGTCACGGCGGCGGCAGCTTTCTGTGGCGCGTCGCAATTCCGCTGATGAAGGCCGGTTTCACGCCGGATTCAATTTCGACCGACCTGCACATCGGCAGCATGAACGCGGGCATGAAGGACATGCTCAACGTAATGGACAAGTTCCTAGCCATGGGGATGTCGCTGGATGACGTGATCGTCCGATCCACCTGGAATCCGGCGAAGGAGATCAAGCATCCGGAGCTGGGAAACCTGTCCGTCGGGGCGCCAGCCGACGTGGCCGTGCTCAGGCTGGAGCATGGCAAGTTCGGGTTCGTAGATATGAACGGCGCCCGGCTGGACGGATCGCAAAAGCTGGATTGCGAGTTGACGCTGCGCGAGGGGAAAGTAGTGTACGATCTGAACGGGATTACCAGCGAACGGTGGGACAAACTGCCGAAAAACTACGGTCCGCAGGGCGATCCCCGCTGGAGCGGTTTTGCGGCGCGCCGGGCCCCGCGCGAGAGAAATACCAGACATTAGAGGAGTGAGTCATGTACAGCCGTCGTGATGTGTTCAAGCGCGGTGGTTTGGCGGCCGCCGCAGGCGCGATTTGGGGGAACGTAAAGATGGCGTCCGCAGCAGTGGTCGAGAGCGGCGCGAATCTCTATCGCTCGATCGGCGTGCGGCCGCTGATCAATTGCCGGGGAACGTTCACGATTATCACTGGATCGCAAACGCTGCCCGAAGTGAAGAAGGCGATGGACGAAGCGTCGCGCGCCTATGTGCAGATGGATGAGCTGATGGAGGGCGTCGGCAAGCGCCTGGCGGAGATCACAGGCGCAGAATGGGGCATTGTCACGGCTGGATGCTGCGCCGCTCTGACGCACACGACGGCGGCGGCTATCGCAGGCGCCGTGCCCGAGCGCATGCAGCGGCTGCCGGACCTTACCGGACTCAAGAGCGAGGTGATTATTCCCGAGTACTCGCGGAATGTGTACGATCACGCCATTCGCATGCTCGGCGTCAAGATTGTCGAGGTGAGAGATCGCGCTGAGCTCGAGTCGGCATTCAATGAGCGGACGGCGATGGTCTACATTCTGGCGGGTCCGGGCGACGAGGGGCCGCTCGGAACGCAGGTTGTCTCCGAAGTTGCGAAGCGCCATAACGTACCCGTGATTGTGGATGCGGCGGCGGAGATCCTCACCATCCCGAACGTGCATTTGCAGCGCGGCGCGACGGCGGTTGCTTACAGCGGGGGCAAGTGCATTCGTGGACCCCAAAGCGCAGGATTGCTGCTCGGCGAAAAGAACCTGCTGCAGGCTGCCTGGGCCAACAGCGCTCCGCATCACGCCTTCGGGCGCTCGCTCAAGGTGGGCAAGGAAGAGATTATGGGTATGCTTGCGGCGGTAGAAATGTGGCCCAAGCGCGATCATCAGGCCGAATGGCGGCAGTGGGAATCGTGGATCAACACCATTGCGGAGGCCGTGAAGAGGATCGAGGGGGTGAGCGTGAAGGTCGATGGGCCCAGCGGCCTCTCGAACCGTTCGCCGCGCCTGGTGATCGAGTGGGATGCCACGCGAACCGGAATTACGGGGCAGGAACTCGCAAAAGCGCTGCTCGATTCAGAACCCCGCATTGTGCTGGGCAGCGCGACGGGCCGCCGGCCCGATCACATGGCCAGCTCCGTTTCAATCACCCCCTACATGATGATGCCCGGAGAGGACAAGATTGTCGCGCGCCGCATCTACGACGTTCTGTCCAATCCCCCGAAATTTGAAGCGCCGCCGACGCCCGCGGGCGAGCCGGCGATGGTCGCAGGCCAGTGGGACGTGCATATTCAGTTCCTGCGCGGTTCGGCGAATCACACCATCATCCTCGAACAAAACGGCGCTAATCTCGTCGGAACGCACCGCGGCGAATATGTTTCGGGCGACCTGGCGGGCTCGGTTGCGGCGAACCAGGTTCATTTCCGCAGCTCCCAGAAGATCGAAGGCACGCGCCTGTCGTATGAATTTACGGGCGTCGTGAATGGTGATTCCATGTCCGGAACCGTGGATCTCGGAGAGTACGGCCAGGCGCAGTGGGCGGCGCAACGGCACAAATATCGCGCGCCGGGTGGCGTAATTCGGCCTGTAAAGAAAGCCTGATCGATGCGGGCGCTGGCGCCAGCAGTTCTTTTCTGCGCAATTCCGGCGTTTGCGCAATCACAGATCGACGGTGCGAAACAGTTCGCGACACGCTGCGCGGGGTGCCACGGATCTGATGCGCGCGGCGGTGAGCACGGTCCGGATCTTGTCGACGCCGAGCGCGCGCAGTCCACTGAGGAGCTGAGGCGAATTATTCGCGACGGGATTCCGGGCAGCGGCATGCCGGCGTTCCCGCTGCCCGACGCCGAGATTTCCGCGCTCGCGCGTCATATTGAGCAGTTGCGGACCGCCTCGCATCCGGAGCGGCAGGCCCGCGCGCCCGCGCGTCCGACGCCGTTTTCTGAGCTCGTGCGCCCCAAGGCCGCCGACTGGCCCACCTATCACGGACGGTTCAGCGGAAACCGCCACAGCCCGCTGAACCAGATCACCAGGACAAATGTTTCGCGCTTGGCGATGCGCTGGATGTTTCCTATCGAGAAGGCGCGGCGGCTGGAGACGACTCCAGTGGTTGTGGACGGCGTCATGTACGCCACTACGGCGAATGAAGCCTACGCCATCGACGCTGCCGCGGGGCGGCAGATCTGGCATTATTCGCGGCCGCTGACGCCGGGACTGGTGGGCGACGCCGCCGGCGGGATCAACCGCGGGGTCGCCATTCTCGAAGACAAGCTCTTCATGGTCACGGACAATGCGCACCTGATCGCGCTCGATCGCTCAAGCGGCGCGCTGGTATGGGATGTCGAGATGGCCGATTATCGCCAGCACTACGGCGCAACCTCGGCGCCGCTGGCGGTAAAGGATCTGGTCATCTCCGGAACATCGGGCGGCGATGAGGGCGCGCGCGGCTTCATTGATGCGTACCGCGCCTCGAACGGCGAACGCGTATGGCGCTTCTGGACGATGCCCGGCAAGCCGGGAGATCCACAATCGGAGACCTGGATCGGACGGGCGATGGAGCACGGGTGTAGCACTGCCTGGTTTACGGGCGCATATGATCCCGAAGCCGATCTGCTTTACTGGCCCACGGGCAATCCTTGTCCGGACTACAACGGGGACGAGCGCAAGGGCGACAACCTGTACTCGGACTCCGTGCTCGCTCTTGAACCCTCCACCGGTAAACTCCGCTGGTATTTCCAGTTCACGCCGCACGATCTGCACGATTGGGATTCGACAGAGCCTTTAGTGCTTGTGGATATTCGACTCAAAGGTCGCCTGCGCAAGGTCCTGTTGCAGGCCAACCGCAACGGCTTTTTTTATGTATTGGACCGGATCACGGGCGAATTCCTGGGCGCGGATCCGTTCGTACAAAAGCTGACGTGGGCAAGCGGGATTGGAAAGGACGGCCGGCCGGTTCTGCTTCCGGGCGCCGATCCGACGCCCGAAGGGACCAAGGTCTGTCCCTCCGTCGATGGCGCTTCCAACTGGATGTCCACCGCCTACAACCCGATAACAGGGCTGTTCTACTTCATGGCGCTCGAGGCCTGTAACATATTCACCAAGTCGGATGCTTGGTGGGAGCCCGGGAAGTCATTCTACGGCGGGGGAACGAAGCGTGTCCCGGGCGAGACGCGGCGGAAGTTCCTGCGCGCTATCGATCCGGTGACGCGCAAGATCGTATGGGAGGTTCCGCAGAATGGCCGCGGCAACACTTGGGGCGGCGTGCTCTCAACCGCCGGCGGGCTGGTTTTCTATTGTGATGACGGCGGAGCGTTTGCGGCCGTCGATGCGAGGACCGGCAGGCCGCTGTGGCGGTTTCAGGCGAATCAGAACTGGCATGCATCTCCGATGACCTATGCGGTGAAGGGGAAACAGTACGTCGCGATCGCGGCCGGGTCGAATATTTTGGCGTTCGCGTTGCCTTAATAGTCGATCGTCTGATACGGCCGGCCGGGATCGCGCGTGAGTGCGTACAACACGCGGTCCAGCACGACCCCGTCTTTTAAGACGCTGCGGCGCAGGACCGCCTCGCGCCCAAACCCTGCCTTTTCGAGCACGCGCATGGAGGCTGGGTTCCACGCATACACATAGGCATAGATGCGAAAGATCTCCGTGTTGCGGAGCACATATTGCGAGAGCGTCTGAACTGCCGCTGTGGCGAGCCCGCGGCCCCAGAACGCCTCGCCGAGCCAGTAGCCCATCTCGGCGGAGTAGCGCTCGACGTCCTGGCGGGGATGAATGCCGATGGCGCCGGCTGCTTCGCCATTCACTTCGATCGCATACGCCCAGTCGGGTCCGCTGTTTGCGCCGGCGATGAATGCTTCCGCATCGGCGTCCGTATAGGGATGCGGGAATGCGTCACGGAGGTTGCGCCAGATGCGCGGGTTATTTGCGTGTTTCACCAGCGCCGGCTTATCGCTCAACTGCCAGGGCCGGAGCCGGCATGCGCCGCACTCCAGAATCACGCGCGCTGGGCGGCTTTGAAGATCGCCTGCAGTCTTTTGGCTACGATTTGAGCCTCGCCCGGTTGCAGCATCCATACCGTCATCACCAGTTCATCTTTTGGCGCCGGCGTCACTTCGATGGACGGATCGCCTGCGCGAAGCTGCTCGATCACCTGTTGCGGAGTGATCTTCACGGCCGCTGCGTCCCACCGCATCCGCAGGTGCGGCGTATGGTTCGCGATTTCCGGAACCTGAATTTCGCTCGTCAGGGTCGGCACATTGGCGACGCTGTCGCGAATGATGGAGACCCGCTTTTCCCATTCCCGCCACTCGGCGTCATGGTCGCGCTGCATATAATTTTCGAGCGCCACCAGCATTCCCAGCATCTCTTCCTTGTTCACCTTCATGCCGCGCGAGAGCGTGTCGCTATAGGGAGACGTATTCAGCCGCGCGGCGCGAATCAAGTCCTTGCGGCCAAGCAGGATTCCGGCGCTCTGCGGACCGCACAGTCCTTTGCCTCCTGAGAACGTAACCAGGTCGAAGCCCATCTTGACGTATTTGGTCAAATTCTCAACCGGCGGCACATCAGCCGAGGCATCATTGAATGTTGGCACGTTGTGCTTTTTTCCGAGCTGCACGAATTCGGCGTGATGAATCTTGCCAACGGGATCGTTGGCGTTGAAAAACAGCATCATTGCGGTGCGCGGATTCACCGCGCGTTCCAAATCATCGGCGGTTTCAACTTCGATCAGCTTTACGCCGCAGGCGCGGACGGCATGATCGTAGCCGTAGCGGTGCGATTTCTGAATGATGACTTCGTTTTTGGCGCCGGTTGTGTCCGGCAGGCGCTGGATCAGCTCACGATTCTCGCCAGTGATGCATCCCGCTGTTCCGACGGTCAGGGCGCCCGCTGCGCCGGAGGTGACCATCGCCGCTTCGGCGCCCGTCAGCTCCGCGATGCGTTTCCCCACGGCGTCCTGGACGTCTTCGAGGCGCACGAAGACGCGCGAAGCATAGTTCATCGCAGCCACAACTTCGGGCTGCATCAGCGACGCCGTCAACGTGGTGTACGTTCCGGCCGCGTTGATAAACGGCCTCACGCCCAGTTCCGCGAAGTAGTCGCGCGCGGAACTTGCTGCCCGAGCCTGGCGGCTAAAGCCGAGGGCCCCGAGCAGAGGCACACTGGACAAACTTTGAAGAAAGCCGCGACGATCCGGCATCACCACCTCCAGTAACTACAACGGTACAGCATTCCGCGAAACGAAATCGGCCATGGCCGGATCAGGCCCGATATAGTGGAACTCTTCGGCGTAGGCAAGATTATACTTGCGGCCGACCTGCGCATCCCGATTCTGGAATACAAACCTGGCGTACGCGGCGATGGCCTGATCATCGGATCCTTCGAGCGCGGGCAACTTCAGCTTTCGAGCAGCGAGCGAGGTCCTCAAATCATTCACCATGTGGTCGATCATGGTGCGACAGGACCGGATGCAAGCTAACTTTTTGTCGATCGTGGTCGAGATGTCGACGACGCGGTTCACCAGCTGTGGCCCCCGCGCGAAATAATACTTTTCGGCAACTGCGTGGGGCCTCAGTCCAACGGCCGCATGTTCCGGAAAATCGAGGCGTCCGCCGGCCATCCAACAGGCGGCCTCGACCGCCTGCGCCGTGACATAATGATCCGGGTTTTCCTCATAGTGGCCCCACGGATCATAGCTGAACACCGTGTCGATTTTGAGAAGCCGGAACAAAAAGATCAGCCGTGCCCGCAGCTCGACCTTCGAAATGTCGTCCATTCGATGGTTACGGTAGCCGAGGTCATAGACGTCCTTCAAGCCCATGGTTCTGAGGAAGTCGCGCGTATCGCGCTCGTTGGCGAGGACGGTTTCGCCCAGCGTCAGCCGGAATGAATCTTTCTCGTCGTTGCTGGTGCGGATGAGATATCCGACGTAGCCTTCATTGAGCAGCTTGGCTATCGTTCCGCCCGCGAAAATGGGCCCGTCGTCCAGGTGCGGCGTAATCAGCGCCAGAACCTTGCCGGCATGCGGCGTTCCCGCCGCCGCACGTTCGATGACAGTTGTCTCCGACGGCGCCGCGCTGGCCTGCATTCCGGATGCGAATGCGCTGCTGATGAACGTTCGTCGGTCCATCCCCTTCAATGAGTCCAGGAGCGGCGGTCGTACGGGAACCTCTTCCAATCCTGGCTGGCGAGGCCGTTGAGATCCCACCGGACCTTGCCTGCGCGGAGCGTAAGTTCACATACGATCCTCTGGTCGCCAGGACGCCGGGCGAGCGCAGAATCCAGAAATCCGAAATCGCCACGCTCGACTCGGAGTACGGCGATATCGGCGTCAGCGCCGACGTCGAGATTGCCCAACTTGGGCCGCCTGATCTCCTTCGCCGGATTCCAGGTGGACATTCGCACAACCTCTTCAATTGGCGAGCCGAGATTCAGAAGCTTGGACATGACATTCGTCATATCTTTCATGCCTCCGTTCATGCTGTGCGTGTGGATGTCGGTGGAGATCGAATCCGGGCGGAAGTTTTGCTCGTACGCGGGCACGGCGACGTACCAATAAAAGCTGCCCGCGCCGTGTCCGACATCGAAAAGGACGCCCCGCTTCCGTCCGGCGATCATGGCTGGATTAATTTTCCCGTCATCCAGCAGCTCCTGGCGATGCCCGGAGTAGCAGTGCGTATAAATATCGCCGGGGCGAAGTTTATCAAGCAGCAGCGTGTTGATGTTGCGCACCGCGTTGATGCGGCCGAAATCGACCATCACAGGAAGCCCAGCGAGATTACCGGCTTTGACAGCATTGTCGACCGACTCCCACCCCGGCCCGGCATAGTGGGCGGATTTGAACCCGACGATTACGTCCGGATTGGCCTTGGCCGTCCTGGCCGCAGCCTCCGCATCCATTTCCGCCGGATCGTTCTCTTTGCCCGTGCCCATTCCCGCCCCGACGATGTTGAGGAAGGCAAGCACGCGCGTTTCGGAATGGCTGATGATGCGGTTGCGCAGGTCCGGGAAGGTCTTCCAACCCGTGGAGCCGGCGTCCACCATAGTGGTTACGCCGCTGCGAAACGAGAAAGCATCGGGTTGAATGCCTTCCCCGCCCGGTTCGCGCCAGATGTACACGTGCGCATGAATATCAATGAGGCCGGGCGTAACATACAGCCCCGCCGCGTTGACGACGGTTCTTGCGTCGCCGGGCGCGATGTCCGGCGCAACGCGCGCTATCTTTCCGTCTGCGACGGCCACATCCATCACGCTATTAATGTTGTTCTTGGGGTCGATGACGTGGCCTCCCTTGAGCAGGAGGTCATAGCGCGGCTGCGCGGCGAGCGCCGCGGCCAGAAGCGAAAGGGCAAGGCAGATTTTCACTACCATACGAGCTTTGCGCCCAATTGAATATCACGGTTCTCAATAGATGTGGCGGTAATGGTTCCAAACGAGGACGTGCCGAACGTTGCGTTCGGGTTGGCGAACTGCGGCGAGTTCAGGACGTTGAACGCCTCAAACCGGAACTGGAATCGCACGCGTTCCCGAATTGGGAAATTCTTAAACAGCGACAGATCCGTATCGAACAGATGCGGGCCGTGCATCAAATTGCGTCCCGCGTTGCCGTAGGTATACAGCGCCGGCATGGCGAATGCCGTCGGATCGATGCAATTCGTGAGATGTCCGTCTCCGCAGTTGTTGCTCGGCGCGTGCACAAGATCCGGACGGTAGGTACCGCGGGCGCTGGTGTTGGCCGTGTCGGTCGAAACGGATACATTAAACGGACGCCCGCTTTGAAGCGTCGTGATGCCATTGATCTGCCAATTGGCAAATACGCCGCGGAGCACCGGGTTCGCGCCCTTAAAGAATGGAATATCGTACACGTAGCTGGCTACGAAGCGGTGGCGGATATCCCAGTTGGAGTTTCCATAATCGGCGCGCCAGTTATATGGGATCATCGGGGCGCCGCCGCCATTCGAGTCTGTGCTGACGTCAAGAGTATGGGACCAGGTGTAACTGGCCAGAAACTGGATCCCATGCGAAAAGCGCTGACGAAGGACGAAGCTCAGACCTTGATAGTTGGCGATCTCGTCGTTGTTAATGGTGCGGATCTGCCCGAACAACTGGTTCGGACGGCGGCTGGCGATGGAGCCGGGGCCAGGAAAGTAGGGCGTGTTGTTGTAGTAGCTGCGGTCGAGATGCAGCGAGTGCGAGCCTAAATACTGCGCCTCAAACGCCGAGCTGCGCCACAGCTCGCGCTGCACGCCAAAGCTCCATTGGTGCATGTAGGCCGTGGGCAGATGCCAGTTGTCCGTGATCATGTCCGGTACGGCGGGCTGAGCATTCGGGGGAACCGCAGTCGGATTTGACAGCGAGAGCTGAGGCGTGGACGGCGAGGAGGTGAACGTGGTTGCAACGCTGAACGGCGGATTGCCGTTCAGGAACGTGAAGCTATTGGTCTGATTCGGGTTGTAATAGATGCCATAGCCGCCCCGCAGCACGGTTTTGTCTGTCGCGCGGAAGGCGAACCCAAACCGCGGCGCCCAATTTTTGTGGTTGGGAAATATAAACTTGAAACCGGGCTGCGGCGGATTGGCGGGAACGATCGCGGTCTGCGTTGCGTTGAGCTCTGTGTGATACCCATTGACGGAGTAGGGGACGGTGGGCAGCTCGTAACGAATGCCGTAATTGATAGTCAATCTGCGAGAGACCTGCCAGTTATCCAGTACGAAGAAGCCGTCGCGCCATTCCGCCACCACGCCGCGCACCTGCGTCACAGGCGTTGTGAGACTGGCCGGAATCCCTAGCATGAAGTCGGCGGGCGCATAGCCCGTAAACTGGCCTGTGAAGTTGAAGACGCCGCGCGGGCTGTTGCCGGCGGCCCGGCCCGTGATCAGCTTGCGCAACTCCGCGCCGGCCATGATGTTGTGCGCGCCGCGATTCCAACTGATCTGCTCGGAACCTTGCCAGGTCTTGTCGTCCTGATACCAGTTGGTGCCGCCGTTGCCGAACCCGCTGAAACCGGTGATGTTGAAATCCGGAATGCCAGGATTGTTCGCCGTCACGTCCGAGTTGAATCCAGGTATGCCAAGCTGCGCCCCGGCGCCCTGAATGCCGGCCACCGCGAATCCGTTCAACGTCGAGGTATTGAAGTACTGGCGGCCGAAGCGGAGATCATTGATCAGGCGGGGCGAAAGCGTGTGCGTGTACCCGATCGTGAAATTGTTGGTGTCTACAGGCGATGTGCTCGAGCTGGTGGGAACTACGGATCCCGCCAGAAGACTCTCCCACTGCTGCTGGTACCGGAAGTACAGGCGCACCTTGTCGCCGATGTTCTGATCGATGCGGTCCACGGTTTGATCGGTATTGTTGTTGTTGGCGAGCGACGCGGCATAGTTGCTGGTGACGCCAGGTCTGTTCGGCGTTGGATAATACTGCTGGAGTTTGAGAACGATCGGCGAAATGCGGTTGGACGGAATGATATTGCCCGGGAACGGCTGGCCCGTGTTCGGATCCTTCACCGCCGTGGTGGTCTGCGAAAAGTCACCCTGCCACATCTGAGGAGTCATGATCGTGGCCAGCGACGCGGTCTGGCGGATCTGCCGGAGGCCCTCGTATGATCCCATGAAGAAGGTTTTGTCGCGCCCGTTGAAGATTTTCGGAATGACCACAGGGCCGTCGAGCTCAAAACCGAACTGGTTTTGCCGCAGCGGCGCCTTATTCGCGGTAGGACTCAGGAAAAAGGGCCGCGCATCGAATTTGTCGTTTCGTACAAACTCAACTGCGCTCCCGTGCAGGGAGTTTGTTCCGCTCTTCGTAATCATGTTGATGTGGACGCCCATGTAAGCGCCGTACTGGGCTGAGTAGGTGCCGGTTTGCACCTCCACCTCTTGAATGGATTCCACCATGGGCCGCACGGGAGTCGTGGTGATCAGGTTGTTCATGATGCTGATGCCGTCGAGCGACATGCTGTTCTGAATCTCGCGAGTTCCGGCGCCAATGAAATCCTCGCCGGGCGGCACTCCGTTGGTCGCTTTCTGGCCGGGCAAGACGCCGGGCGTGGTGATGGCCAACTGCATCGGGTCGCGGCCGTTCAGAGGGAGCTCGGCCACAGCGCGGGTTGTAATGATCTCAGAAACCGTCGCGTCGTCGGTCTTCAGCACGGGCGCGGCAGCCTGAATTGTGACAGACTCCACGACATTGCCGACTTTCAACACCGCGTCATTGCGCACAACCTGATTGATATCAACTTGAACGCCGGTTTTTCGAAATGTTTGAAAGCCCGGCTGCTGGATCGTGATGTCGTACGTGCCGACTCGGACGAACTGGATTGCGTAATACCCTTCCTCGTTGGTGGTTGTGTTGTAGGTATCTTGCGTTCCGGTGTTGATTGCGGTGACTCTCGCGCCTACCACGACTTTGCCGCTGGGATCGGTGACGGTTCCAACCAGCGATGTATTGGTTGCAATTTGCGCATTGGAAGCGGCCGCCAAAAAGAATACAGCCGCTGCGGACAGATAGAGATTTCGCATGTATCATCCCCCTTAACCTGGCGCGGCGGTTAGCGTCGCCAGGCGATGCTGTCGAATGCGGAAATTATAACATCGCCGCAAGCATGCGGCGGCGAACGAGCGTCGGAGGCCGCTAGGATATAGATCATGCGACGCGTTCGCTATTCCCTCAATCCCGCCATCGCGCCAACAACGCCAGATACCGCCGAAGTGCTCTACGCGGACGCCGACGGCCTTGACCTAAATGCAGTGCGGCTGCTGCCGCCATGCGCGCCGACCAAGATCATCTGCGTAGGGCGGAATTATCCCGAGCACGCGCGTGAGTTCGGCAACGAGGTTCCGCCCGAGCCCCTGATCTTCCTAAAGCCGCCCTCGTCGCTCATTGCGTCGGGTGACGAGATCATCTACCCCGCGCTGTCGCAGCGGGTGGATTTTGAGGGAGAACTGGGCGTCGTGATTGGCCGGCGCGCGCGCAGCGTTGGCACGGAGGAGGCGATGGAGTATGTACTGGGTTACACCTGCGTGAATGACGTGACCGCCCGCGATCTGCAGCGCAAGGATGGACAGTGGACCCGCGGCAAAGGATTCGACACCTTTTGTCCGGTTGGGCCTTGGATAGTCGGCCGCGACGATATCGCGCTGGAGAACGTTCGCGTGCGAACTTACCTGAACGGCGAGCTGAAGCAGGATGGGGCGGTGCGGGACATGCTGTTTTCCGTCAGTGCTATTATTAGTTTCGTCAGCGAGTTCATGACCCTGGAGCCCGGCGATCTCATTGCGACGGGAACGCCGCCTGGAGTCGGACCTATGCCGCCGGGGTCAAACGTCCATGTTGAAATCGAGGGGATCGGGGCGCTGCGTAACACGGTCGTCAAGTCTCCCCGATGAGGAGCCGACAGTGAAGTTTTTTCTCGACACCGCCAATCTGGATGAGCTCCGGAAGGCTGCTGAACTGGGCCTGGCCGATGGAGTCACAACCAATCCTACTTTGATCGCGAAGGAAGGCAATCCGGTCGAGGATCAGATTCGCCGGATCTGTGAGATCGTCAACGGAGACGTGAGCGCCGAGGTTGTCGCTACCAAAACAGACGACATGCTCCGCGAGGCCCGGCAGCTCGCCAAGATTCATCCCAATGTCGTTGTAAAAGTGCCGCTCACCCGCGATGGCATTCGCGCCTGCTCCATCCTGAGTAAGGAAGGCATTCGCCTGAATGTGACCCTGTGCTTCTCGGCGGCGCAGGCGATGCTCGCGGCGAAGGCGGGCGCCTACATTGTGAGCCCGTTTGTCGGCCGCATTGACGATATCGGCTGGAACGGTTCACATCTCATCCAGGAAATTGTTCAGATTTATCGCAATTACAACATTAAAACCCAGGTTCTGGCGGCTTCTTTGCGCTCCTCGATCCATGTGATTGAGGCCGCGAAAGCCGGAGCGCAGATCGGAACCATGCCGTTCAAGGTGCTGGACATGATGTTCAACCATCCCCTGACCGACAAGGGGCTTGATCAATTCCTGAAGGATTACGCGAAGGCGTTCCACGAACCCGCGTTGTCACGCTGACCGGATGACGGTTGAGGTGAAGATTGCAGCGCTCGCGGCGTTGGCTGGAGGGCTGCTCGCAGTAGGCGGGTGGATCGTCCTTTCGACCCGGCCGAGCCCACAGGAGCGCGAGAGGCAGCGGCGTTTTGCTCTCAACCAGCGCGGCCGCATTGCACACGGAGTGCTCACCGCCGGCGATGAAAATGTCCTGCACTACCGGTACGAGGTCAACGGCGTGAGCTATAGCACGGCGCAGGACATCTCAATGTTGCGCGAATACCTGCCTACCGACCCTCAGCGGCTCATCGGCCCAGTCACGTTGAAGTACTCGCCAAAAAATCCCGCGAACTCTATCGTTGTGTGCGAAAGCTGGTCCGGGCTGCGGGTCCGGACGGTGCAGCGATTGTAGGAACAGCCGGGCCGGGCTGAGGCGCCCGGCCCCTGCCTACTGAAGCTGCTCCGGATCTTGCGCCCGGCGTCCGCGAAACGCGGCTGGACGCATTCCACGCCTCCCAACGAACCGGTCCATGGCTGTATTCATCTTGTCTTTCTGCTCAGGCGTCAGGATTCCATAGAACTTCTCAAACGCCTTGGTGCGGATCGCCGTCAGTTGCGAAACCAAATTGCCGATGTTCGCCGACAACTGGTCAATCTGCGCATCGGACGCATTTGCCTTTACGGCGTCGTCCAGCGCCTTACGAGCCTCCCGAAGCTGCTGGGCCACGGGTTGAGCGCTCTGACGGGCCGCCTGGAAGATCTGCCTGGCCTGCGTTTGCTGATCGGCGCTCAGATTGAGATAGGTTGAGAACCGCTGGACCATATTGCGCCGCATTTGCGCGCGGCGTTGGGCCCATTGGCCGCCCTGAGCCTGCCCCGGCGTTGCTGGCGCGGGCTGAGCAGTCTGGGCCAAGATGAGTCCTGCTCCAAGCGCCGCCGCGCCGATAATTCGAATGGAATTGCTCTTCATGAATTCACTTCCTCCACCATCGAAGACGAGAGGAATGCAGGGCGGACTGACGCGCGTTACGAACATTTACCTGCGTCTGGTCTTGATGGCGATTGGCGTAGAATTGAACCCGAACGCCCGGCGCAGCCGGTTGATGAGAAAGCGCTCGGTGGAGAAGTGCATTTTCGCCGGCTTATCTGTAAACACGACGAAGGTGGGCGGCCGCACGGATGCTTGCGTCATATAGTAAATCTTCAAGTTCTGGTCCCACTTTAGACCCTCAAGGAAGCGGTTCAACTCGCCGGTGCCGACGCGGCGCGAGGCGCTCTCATAGGCTTCGCGAATCAGCCGGAACAGGGAGAACACGCCTTTGCCGTCCTTTGCCGAAACAAACGTGACAGGGGCGTAGTCGAGAAATTTCAACTCGTCGCGGACCAGCTCGGTGAACTGTTTGCGCTCCTTCTCGGATTTGAGGTCCCATTTATTGACCACGATGATGATGGCCCGACCATCCTCGTGCGCATAACCGCCGATGGTTGCGTCCAATCCGACGATGCCTTCGGCGGCATCCAGCACCAGCAGCACGACATTGGCCATGCGGATATGCCGGCGAGCCATCACAACGCTCAGCTTTTCCGCCATTTCTTTGGTCTTGCCCTTGCGGCGGATTCCCGCCGTATCGACGAATGTGAAATGCTCGCCTCCGATTTCGACGTCCTCATCGACAGCATCGCGCGTCGTCCCCGCTACAGGGGAGACGATGGCGCGCTCATAGCCGACCAACGCGTTGAGCAGGGTTGACTTGCCTACGTTCGGCCGGCCGATGATCGCCACTTTGATGCGCTTCGGCGGATCATCGGGTGCAGAGCCGGCGGCCGGAAAGTCGCGCGTCACGTGATCCAGCAATTCGCCGAGTCCGGTTTTGTGCTCAGCCGAGATCGAAAAGACATCGGGAAAGCCGAGTTCGTGAAACGCGTGAGCCTGCACCTCGCGCTGGGCCGAATCGATTTTATTCACGGCCAGGGCGACGGGCTTTCCAAGCCGGCGCAGCATGGCGGCGAGCTCGCGATCCGCACCCGTAATTTCGGACCTTCCATCGATCAGAAATATGATCTGATCGGCGTTTCCCAGCGCTACGCGCGCCTGCCGCAAAATTTGGGACGGAATCATCTCCTCGTCGTTGGGGATGATGCCCCCGGTATCAATGACCTCGAAGCGGCGGCCGCGATGCTCGGCTTCGCCATGTATCCGGTCGCGCGTGATGCCCGGCTCGTCGCCGACGATAGACCGGCGCTGTCCCGTAATGGCGTTGAATAACGTCGATTTACCGACATTCGGGCGGCCGACAATGACCACCACGGGCTGATCCGCCATAATTCTACGCTAGCAAGCCTGAACCGAACCGCTGCGTGTGGCTCACTTGTACTCGATGCTGGAGTCGGTCGTGAAGCGCTTGTAGTTCTCGTAGCGGATCGTCAGCCGGATCCTCTGCGGGCCGGTGCGGAACGGCAGAATGTCGTCTCCCGCCGTGTACGCCGGAAACCAGTACTTCCCGTCAATCTTCCTGCGCACGGTGGTGAAATGCGGGAACAGATTTTCGCTTTTCGTAGTCACAATCTGCGGGACCGCCTGGCCTTGGAGCCGAACGATGGAGTCATCGCGCTGGTCGATCCAGATCAGGCCGTCAAAGAGCCGCTGCCCTTCGAGAATCTGACGGGGTCGGATGCGAAACACCCAGCAGGAGACGCCTTCAGCATCCTCCTCGCCGCCGTACTTCGATTCGTAGAGAAAGAGAGTCTCAGTGGTCATCAGCGCCGGCTGGACCTCGCGAATATCGCGAAAATCCTCGTCCGTAAGTTTCAGCCACCGCAAATTGCTGAGCGGCTTCCCCACCAGCCGCTCAGTCCGCTCGCCGGACGGGAAAAAAATCACTTCCCGAACTTCACGATACTCGCCCCCAGGACTGTCGCGCGAGCTAAAGTCCTGAACTATCACCGTCTGCCGGTACATGTACTGGTTGCGCGCCGCTTCGTTTTCGCTCTCCTTCTTCGCCGCACGGTAAATCAAATCCGGCGGCGGGTCGCGTGCGAGCAAGGGCGCTCTTGATTCGAATGCTAATATGAACGCGAGGATGGACAGCGATGCGCGGGCGTACCGCAACACTCTGTTGATCTCATGCGGATTGGCGCTGGCCATCGCGATTCCGTATTCCCTGGCGCAGCATATCCCGCGCTCCATCATGACGCCATTTCTGGCGGCCGCCCTGGTGGAAATTGCATTGTACCTGGCGCCGGGATTCGCGGCGACTCGCGCAGCCTTTGAGCGCATCGATCCGCCGTCAGCGCGTGCGCTTCTTTTGACCATCACAGCCGTCATTCCCTACTTGATCTATGCATTCGGCACGCATACGTTTCACTTGAGACGCCTGGGACTGCTGGCGCTTCTGGCCAGCGTCGCCGCGGGATGGTTTGTTCTGCAAAAGGCCCGATTTATTGTCGACATTCTGTTCCTGTTCTTCATGGCGGCCGTCTACATGACCCGGGTGTTTGGCTCTATCTACATCCCGCTTGCGCCACGCGCGCCGGCGGAGATTCTTGGGCACCTGATGTGGATCCGCATGGGCGTCTTCTGCATACTGTCGCTGCGGAAAATGGGCGGCATCGGGTTCGGATTCCTGCCAACCCGCAAGGACTGGCTGATCGGGCTTCAACAATACACCTTGTTTTTGCCAGTAGGAATTATCGCAGCGATGCTGCTGCATTTTGCTCGGCCCAGCGTTATCATCGGCGTCTGGTGGAAAGAGGCGCTGACCGCCGTTGTGACCTTCTTTGGCGTCTTGTGGGTGGTCGCGCTGGGCGAAGAGTTTCTGTTCCGCGGCGTCCTGCAACAGGCCCTGGCCCGGCGTCTGGGCAGCCAAATTGCCTCTTTGCTCTTCGCTTCGGCGTTGTTCGGGCTGGTACACTTGCCATTTCGCCACTTTCCGAACTGGAAATTCGCCGGGCTCGCAGCCCTTGCCGGATTGTTTTATGGCATGGCGTATCAGCGGGCCGGGAGTATTCGAGCTTCCATGGTCACACACGCGCTGGTGGTTACAACATGGAGAGTCCTATTTGCCTGAGCCCAGGTCAACGCCGCAGAGGCAGCCGGACACCCGCCGCCGCCCGCGGCAAAAGGCGGCTGGATTCGCGATCCTTGCGGCCGTCTACCTGGCCGTGGTCTACCTGATCCCGCGTCCCGCCGCGGTGAAGCCGGAAGGCTGGCGACTGACGGGAATTTTCATCGCCGTCATTGTTGGCTCCGCGCTCCAGCCGATCCCGGGCGGCGCGCTGGTTCTGATTGCGATCACGCTCTCTTCGATCTGGGGCGGGCTGAGCATCTCGCAAGCCCTGGCCGGCTACGCGGACGCGACGGTTTGGCTGGTGATGGCAGCGTTCTTCATTTCGCGCGCCTTGATCAATACCGGTCTTGCGCGGCGCATCGCTTTGTTTTTCGTCAGGCTGTTTGGACAGAGCTCGCTGCGTGTGTGCTACGCGCTCGCCCTTTCGGACGCCATTCTGGCGACCGTTATTCCTTCGAACGGCGCGCGATCGGGCGGGGTGATACTGCCTATCGCGCGTTCAATCGCAGAGCTGTACCAGTCCTATCCCGGACCCACCGCCGGGCTGATCGGATCGTTTCTGATGACAGCCGTGTATCAGGGAATCTGTATCAGCGCGGCGATGTTCTTCACAGGCCAGGCCAGCAATCCTCTGGCGGCGCAGATGGCTGCGCCATTCGGCGTTCACGTTACTTGGGCGAGCTGGTTTTTCGCCGGCATCGCGCCGGGGCTGTGTTCTCTGATCGTTGTGCCGTGGATAGTTCTCCGCTTGAACCGCCCCCAAATCGAGCAGACTCCGGAAGCAGCCGCGTTTGCGCGGCGCGAAATGCAGGCGATGGGTCCGATGAAGAGCAGCGAGAAAATCCTGAGCGTTGTTTTCGCCTCCGTCTGCGCGCTGTGGGTGACCTCCGGATGGCATGGCATTGACATCACGGTGATCGCGCTCGGCGGCAGCGTGGCGCTGCTGGTGATGGGAGTACTCGATTGGGAGGATGTCAAGGGCGAGAAGGCGGCTTGGGAGATCTTCATCTGGTATGGCGGTTTGTTGAGGCTGGGCAGAGCGCTGCATGAAGCGGGCGTCACCACTGCGTTCGCAAATCTGGTGGCATCCACGTTCAGCGGCGCCGGATGGGCGGCGCTTTTTGTGATTGCGCTGCTGATTTACTTCTACGCGCATTACGCCTTCGCCAGCATCACGGCGCACATGCTGGCCATGTATCCGGCGTTCCTCGCGGCGCTGCTGAGCCAGGGCGCCCCAGGCGGGCTGGTGGTCTACGCATTCGCCTGCTTCACGAATCTTGCAGCCGGTTTGACAAACTACGGCACCACGCCTTCGCCGATGTATTTCGCCCAGGGGTACGTTTCGATGAAGACGTGGTGGCGAGTGGGGCTGGTCGCCTCGGTGGTGAATATCGCCATCTGGTCGACGGTCGGGTTCGCTTGGTGGAAGGCGCTAAAAATCTGGTAGCAGCCGGAGAGACGCGAAATGCACACCTTCGCCAGACGCGCTGGCCTGGCCTCCTCCGCGCTATTCTTGCGTAGCCTCGGCAAGCTTGCGCGCCCGCTGCCAGGCCAGCCGCCCTTGCCATTCTTCATACAGCGTTGCGAAGGCTGCCCAGTAGTAACCGGCGACAAACAGGATCAGGAACGGGATCGCGAAGAAATTGTAGGTATCGATCGCAAACGCGATCATCGCGGCGAAATAGGTCCCTACCGCGATCTCGATATATGGCAGCCAGCCGCTGCGGCGGCGGTATTTGGGGACCGCCAGCTTCGTCTTTTCCTCTCCGACCGCGTATTTCGGAGTGCGCGCAAACTCGGTCTTATACCCGAACAGCGCCTCGAGAACGGCTCGCGCGTTAATAAGCGTCAGCGCGATGCCCGCGGCAATCAGCGCGGGCAGGAAGGCGAAGGCCCGCTTCCACGTCTTCGGAAAAAGCTCGCGGTGGGCGATGACATAAAACGCAGAGATCGACCAGAATGACGCCACGATCAACGGCAAATCGATCATCATCATCTGGAACACGCCCATGTAAAACCGCACGATCATTACCGGCAAAGTCAAAGCGCTCACGATGAGCATGAGCGGATATGAGATGTTCGGGGTCAGGTGGAGAAACGCTTCGAGCTTCGCGCGCCACGGAGCGTTCGAACGCAGGATCTCCGGCAGAAGCTTTATTGCGACCTGCGTCAGGCCCTTCGCCCAGCGCGACTGCTGCACCTGGAATCCGTACATCTCCACCGGCAACTCCGAAGGGCATTCAATATCGGGCAAGTAGACAAATCGCCAGCCTCTGAGCTGCGCCCGGTAGCTGAGGTCGGAATCTTCCGTGAGAGTATCATGTTGCCAGCCGCCCGCGTCTTCGATCATTGCGCGGCGCAGGATGCCCGCCGTTCCGTTGAAATTGAAGAACAGGCCGTTGCCGAAGCGCGCCGCGTGCTCCAGGACGAAATGGCCGTCCAGCAGCATGGCCTGCACTTCTGTCAGCAGGCTGTAGTGTCTGTTGAGATATGTCCAACGCGTCTGGACGACGCCCACGCGGGGGTCAGCGAACCAATGAATGGTCCGCATGAGGAAATCGCGCGGAGGCACGAAATCGGCGTCAAAGATGGCGATGAATTCGCCCGTGGCGCTGCGCAGGCCTTCCTGGAGCGCGCCCGCCTTGAAGCCGCGGCGGTTGGCGCGGTGATGATACTCGATCGGCGCCCCGGCGGCGCGATAGGCAGCCGCCAAACGTTCCGCAAATGCATGCGTGTCATCCGTCGAATCGTCAAGCACCTGGATTTGCAGCAGGTCGCGCGGGTACTCGATCCGCACCACCTCCTCGATCAGACGCTCCACCACGAAGCGTTCGTTATAGATCGGCAACTGTATCGTGACGCGCGGCAATGCGTCGAAGCGGCGGGCCGGTTCGGAAGGCAACTTCTTCCGCACCCGCATGTATTCGCGGATGATTTCGTAACGGTGCAGTCCGTAGATGGAGAGAATTAACAGCGTGCCGAAGTACGGCAGCAGCAGCGCCCAGTCGAACCATTCAAGGTGATGGATGCCGGCAAAGGTGTTATCAAACAGCGCGTCGAGTATGCCCGCGCCAGGCGCAGCCAGAATTGCAAATGTGTACGTAAGCATGTCTGGCGCCGCGTACCGCGCCGAATCGGATACACCTCAAAGCCTTTTCAATTTTATCCTGTTTTCCACGAATGATAGCGGCGCAGCGGCGGATTTCTTATTTCTTTCGTGCGCTGGCTTGCGGAACGATCCGTCACGCAATTTTAACGCCGGGCTATAATGCCCGCAATGGCGAGACAGAACTACTCGAGCGGCGCGCCATGGGAGCCGGTGGTAGGTTATTCGCGCGCGGTGCGCGTTGGTTCACAGATTTTCGTAACGGGCACGACGGCGACGGATGCCAGCGGCAGGGTGGTGGGCGTGGGCGATCCGTACGCGCAGACAGTGCAGGCGCTGTGCAATATCCAGTCGGTTCTGGCAAAGGCTGGCGCTGAGATGCGGCACGTGGTCCGGACGCGCATTTTCGTCACGGATATTTCGCGCTGGCGAGAAATCGGCAAGGCGCACAACGAAGCCTTCCATGACATCCGTCCGGCGGCGACCATGGTGGAAGTCAGCCGGCTGATCGATCCGGACATGCTGGTCGAAATTGAGGCGGATGCGGTAGTGGAGGATTGAGTTCGCAATTGCGCTTTCAGGCAGTCACTTTCGGCGGCGCTTCGGCGATCAGCTTCTGAACCTTCATCAGCAACTGGACCTCACGGCGGGACATCGCCAAGGCTGCGGCAATCCGCTCAGGGGCCTCTCCGCGGCGCACCATTCGCAGCGCCTGCGTTCGCTTGGTGATATTGATGCTGCGGGGCGGCTGCAGCGCACCCTTTGCGGCGGCCGATGCAGCGACCTCTCCTTCGAGCTCCGACAAGCGCGCCTGAAGCTTCCGCAACTCTTCGGCGAGGCGATCGCGGTCGAGAGCCGATTCACGACGCCATGCGTCCAGGGCGCGCTTGAGCGTGAAGAACAGGTAAATGCACGCCAACAGCGCGGCGGCCACAGCCGCACAGCCCGCGACGGGAATTAGAATGCGTTCGAGCATGGCGGCTCAGTACAGAGTCCTTAACCGTTCCTGCCGGCTGACGACTTCCTGGATGCGCACGCCGAAGTTGCCGTCGACCACCACCACTTCCCCCCTGGCGATCACGCAGTTGTTCACGATAATTTCAACCGGCTCGTTGATCGTGCGGTTCAGCTCGATGATGGATCCGGTCGTCAGCTTGATCGCTTCTTTCAACGTGACCTGCGATCGCCCAAACGATACGCTTACCGGCAGCTCCACATCCAGAATCAGATCAAGCTTGTTGACATCGGCGGTTTGCGCCTGCGGTCGCGCGAGCGCCGCCGGGCGGCGTTGCGGCTCCGGATCGGCGTTTTGCGGCATCGCGCGGTCGCCCACAATCGCCGCGAGACGGTCCTCAAAAGCCACGCGCGCCCGCGCTTGAGCGTCCGGTCCCAGTGCGACGTCGAGCGCGACCCAGTTCAGGCCCTCTGGCGGGGACTCGCGTTCCGCGCCATCGCCGCACGCAATTTCCGACTGTATCCGGACCGAGATGGCCCGCGCGAGAGCCGCAAACGTCTGGTTCAGGATTTCAACGAAAGTGCTCTTCGCCGTGACCCGATCAGGGCTGTCGATTCCCGCGGCGCCGAGCGTCTTGGCGCCGATATCGATCCACGCGTTCTCCGGAGCGGCGAGCCACGCTGAAGCGCCGATGCTGAATGGCTGCTGCCAAAACCGGTCTCCGTCCGGGCGGTCCGGCGCGGACCGGCTGATCGTGGGTCGTTCACCCCACATGCCCTCCAGAGCCAGTGCAAGTCCGGAAGCGAACTCATCCGCCAGCCATTGACGGCCTTCTTCCACGCTGCTCATCGCTGTCCAGCTCCATTTCGCGAGCGCATCACACGCCCCGCTCGCAAGGCCAGCGCTTCTCGATATACGCCCGGAGACGCATGATGGCTTGCGATTTCAACTGCGAAATCCGTGATTCATGAAGGTTGACGATCCGCGATATCTCGCGCAGGGTCAGCTCCTCGTAGTAATACAGGCTCAGCACGGTGCGTTCAATGTGCGGCATCTTGTCGATCGCCTCCGCCAGCAGTCGTTCCAGTTCAGCGCGCTCCAACAGGCGGGATGGCCATGCCTCTTCATCATCGGAGACATACTTGAGCAGGTTGCGCGAGTCGTCCTCTCCTGAAGTTGACTCGAGGCTGCCGATGTTGACGCCGCGCGTTTCAACCAGCCAATCGTGATATTCCTCGATGCTCAGGTCGAGCTCAGCGGCGATCTCCTCCTCCGAAGGAGCGCGCTGGAGCCGCTGTTCGACGGCGGCAATGGCCGCCTCAATTTGCTTGGTGCGCTTTCTCTGCTGCCGCGGCGCCCAGTCCAGACCGCGCAGGCTGTCCAAAATCGCGCCCCGGATCTTATACTCGGCGTAGGTTTTGAGCTTAACGTTCTGAGTCGGATCAAAGCGATCTACAGCGGAGATCAGGCCGAGTATCCCGGTCGAGACGAGATCCTCAAGGCTCACGCTTTCCGGCAGGCGTTCATGGATCCGGCGGGCGATCAGACGAACCTGCGGCAGATGCTCGAGGATCACCTGTTCCCGCTCCTCGGGGGAGAGAGCTCCCGCCTGATATGGGTTCGCAGCGGCGGCTGTGTTCTCGTCGATCATGTCGTAGGTCATCCAGCGATTGCGCATGTGTTCTTCTCGGACGCCAACAGCGGGCCGAATACGAGTTCGGCGATGCGGCTGCGCGTTGCGGGCTCAAGATCCTCGGGAATCTGCTGCCCGCCGCTGAGGAATGACACCGGCTTGCCGGTCGTGCGGGGCAGGCTGACCAACGGTCCGTGCGATCCGGTCTCATCGAGCTTCGTGAAGATGAGCTTGCCGGGCCTGAAGCGCCTGTACTGTTCGAAGGCGCGCTCCATGTCGGCGATGCGCATTGAAGCCGGCAGAACCAGATGTACGTCGATATCGGGGTGGCTTGAAAGAAACTCCGCTATATCGGCGGCGTCGTCCAAATCGCTCCCGGCTAGGCCGGCCGTATCGATGAGGATCAGTTGTTTAGGAGATCCCTGCTCGAGCGCCTGCGCCAGCGCAAAGCCCGTTTCGACCGATTCAAAGCCGACGCCGAGAATGGCGGCGTAAGAGCGCAACTGTTCGGCGGCGGCGATCCGGAATACGTCAGTGGAGATAATTCGCGCCGGGCGGCAGGCCGCAACGCCATAGATCGTCGCAAGCTTCACCAGGGTTGTGGTTTTGCCGGCGCCGGGCGGACCCACAAAGGCGGCGACGGTTCGTTCTACGTCGGGCCGCCCCAGCGTGGCGTCGACATGAATGAAATCGAGCAGGGCGGGCCCCAGACTCTCTTGCGCATTCTGTGCGCGGCTGGCGATCTCGCCGGCTACTGACCGGCTCATGTCGGCTTCAACCAGCGCGTCGAGAATGCGGGCCGCGTCTGCATTGGGCGGATCCGCACTCCACCCCGGGCGTGGATGCACGACCGCTCCGGCCAGCGTTTCCATCTGCTTTTTGAGGTGTGCAATATCGGCCGAGAGCCGCGCCACCATCTCATCGCGCGATGGCGTCCCCCGGTTCTCGCCGTCGGCTGGCGCGGCCGCAGCCGGCTGCGAGGCTACGGCGAACACAACTTCGTATTCGCCAAGATATCGCGTATCGGCGGTGGCTCTCCGCGACTGAACGAGCATGGCGTCCGGACCAAGCTCCTGACGCGCAAGCGCCATCGCGGCTTCTACCGTACCAGCAAAATAAGACTTCAATCGCATCCGATTTCCTCGTTACTGAATCACTCCCAGCGACAACGCCTTCACGCCGGCCGGAATCTCGTTGTGCGACAGCGCCATCAAGTTCGGAATCGTGGGCTCCACGATCTGCCGCAGGAAATATCTCGATGCTGCTCCCGTCAGCACCACCATAGGCCCGTCCGGAGAGCCAACAGCGCGCGACAGCCGGTCCGTGATCTCCCGCACCCGCTGGGGCGACAGATTGAGATGACTTGTGTGCTCGCCATGCTCCACGCCGGACTCGATCATCTGTTCGAGCGAAGGGTCCAGAAAGAACGCAGGCAGGTCGCCTGACGCATTCAGATAGGGCTTCACCACTAACCGCCGGATCGCCTGGCGCACATATTCGGTCAGCAGCACGGAATTCCGGGTCATGGTTGCGGCCTCGCCAAGCGCTTCCAAAATGGTCGCCGAGTCCCGAATTGAAACCCGCTCGCGCAGCAAATTCTGTAAAACCTTCTGCACAACGGAGAGGGGCAGCAATTTCGGAACCAAATCTTCGACAACTTTGGGATTGTCTTCAGCGACCCGATCGAGCAGCTTTTTGGCGTCCTGCCGCGAGAACAGCTCGTGCGCATGCTTCCGAATAATTTCCGCCAGATGCGTGCCCAACACGCTGACGCCGTCAACGACGGTGAAGCCGGCGGCCCGCGCCGCGTCGGCGCGCTCGGAAGGGATCCACACCGCGGGAATGCCAAAGGCCGGCTCGCGCGTAGCAATGCCATCGATCGCCGTCCCGGGCTTGCCCGCATGGATTGCGAGCTCGTAGCCTTGCGGGATTTCATAGCGCGCCAGCTCTACTCCCTTGAGCAGGATTACGTACTCCCGAACCTTCAACGAAAGGTTGTCCGTGACCCGCACGGGCGGAAGCAGGTATCCCAGATCCGAGGCGAGCTGGCGGCGAATGCCGGCGATTCGCCGCAGCAGCGGAGAATTCTGGCCGCCCTCGACCATGCGAACCAGTCCCAATCCGACTTCGACGGCCAGCGGATCGACGCGCAAGAGCGCTTCGACGTTCTCTTTGGGCGGCTGCGCGGCGGTCGCCGGCGTCATATTTTCGACAGCGGCGGTTTTTTGGCGCATACGCCAGGCCATCGCTCCCAGGCTTCCGCCAATCAGAAGGAACGGAATCTTCGGCAAGCCCGGAAACGCCGCCATGGCGATCAGCACGCCCGAGGCGAGCAGCAGCGGCTGCGCGTTCGCAAACACTTGCTTTCGTACGTCGGCGCCAAGCTTGGCGTCCGAACTGGCGCGCGTGACAATCAGGCCGCCCGAAACCGAAATCATCAGCGCCGGAATCACCGTCACAAGTCCATCGCCGATGGTCAGCACCGTGTATGTCGCCAGCGCGCGTTTCAATTCGAGACCGTGCTGGAGCACGCCAATGAGAAATCCGGCGATAATGTTGATCGTTGTGATAATGATGCTGGCCACTGCGTCGCGTTGGGTGAAACGTGACGCGCCGTCCATTGCGCCGTAAAATTCGGCTTCGGCGGCCAGCGCTTTCCGGCGGGCGCGGGCCTCGGCCTCGTCAATGAGTCCGGCGTTGAGGTCTGAATCGATGGACATCTGCTTGCCGGGCATTGCATCCAGTGTGAATCGTGCCGTGACCTCCGAAATTCGCACGGCGCCGTGGTTGATCACGACATACTGAATCGCGATCAGCACCAGGAAAATGACCACGCCGATGATGTAGTTGCCGCCCACCACGAAATTTCCGAAGGCTTCAATCACATCGCCCGCCGCGGCCGTTCCCGTGTTGCCGTTGAGCAGGATGAGGCGGGATGAGGAGATGTTCAGCGCCAGCCGAAACAGAGTCATCAACAGGAGCGTGGTGGGAAATACGCTGAACTCGACTGGCCGCGTAATATACATCGAGACCAGGAGCACCACGACGGACAGCGTGATATTGGCGCTGATCAGCACGTCCAGCAGGAACGACGGCATCGGCGCGATCATGGCCAGTACGATTCCGAGCACAGCCAGGGGAACGGCGAAATCGCCCAGTTTCGATAACGGCGCGGCCATGACGCCGCCGCCGGCCAGGGGCGTGGATTTCTTTGCCGGCGGACGCGCCGCGGGCGGCATCAACCCAGGCGTTGAGCCTGAGGCGGGCGCTATCTGGGGAGTGCTGGAGGCCATCGTCAAATCCTACGGCAAGCGTCCGTTCATGAGCTTGTAGATGTAGGCCAGGACTTCAGCCACCGCCCGGTACAAGTGCGCAGGAATCTCCTGACCGACGTCGACCGCTTTGTACAGCGCCTGCGCGAGCGGCTGATTTTCAACGATTGGCACGCTGTGCGCAATCGCCTTCTCACGGATGCGCGCGGCCAGATAGTTCTTGCCTTTGGCGACCACCACCGGCGCCCCCGCCGATTCGAGCGAGTATCGAATAGCCACGGCGTAATGGGTCGGGTTGACGATGACGGCAGTCGCGGTCGGAACCTCCTTCATCATGTGACGGCGGGCAAGATCGCGCTGGAGCCGACGGACTCGTTGCTTGATCTGCGGATTGCCTTCGGTTTCTTTGAATTCGTCGCGAATCTCCTGCTTCGTCATCCGCAGCTCCTTTTGGAACCGGCGCTTTTGGCGGAACAGGTCGATGCATCCGAGCGCCAGGAACAGAGCCCCCGCGCGCCACAGCAGCGTGTTCAGCGAAGACGCCAGAATCGTGACGCCGCTCTGCGGGGTTCCAAGCGGCATCGCCACATAGGAGCCTATATTCTCGGTCGTGATAGCCCACACCGCCGCCGCGAAGAGCGGGATCAGGATCAGGCATTGCAAGACGATCCGAAGATTCTGTCGCGGCAGGTCTTTCAGGCGCGGCAGCGGATTCAGCCGTTTGGGATCTGGCGATAGCTTGCGGAGGGAGACGCCGAGTTTGGTCGAGAAGAGCTGCGCCGCCACCGCCACGCCCGTGAGCGCTGTGCCGAACAGCAGCAGAGGTCCCAGGCTGTTGAACGCCAGCGACCGCGCCAGTGCCACAACGGCGCCTGCGGTCAACGACGAGCGAAACGCCCCGCGCAGAAGCGACCGCATCGCGTCACCCATGCTCCCAAACCATTGCCGGCCGTAAATCGAAAGCACCCACACGAAAATCAGAAACTGCGCCGCCGAAACGAACTCCCGGCTGATGGCGAACCGGCCCTCGCGGCGCGCCTTGTCGAGCCTTCGTTGCGTCGGTTGTTCGGTCCTCTGATCGGCCATGACTCACATGCCGCCGAAGATCCGTGCGATGGCGCCCATCGAGCGCCGTCCAGCCGCTTCGAATACGTGCGGCAGCACCGCAATTATTGCCGCAAATACCGCCAGCGCCGCGAGCATCTTCGCCGGAAATGCGACGGTCAGCAGTTGCAGTTGCGCCTGCATCCGGCCCAACAGCGCAAGCGCGATATCCACCATCAGCAGCAGCGCGACAACCGGCAATGCCACGCGCAGGCCGGTGATCAGCATGTCGGCGCTGGCGCGCATTATCAAATCAGCTCCAGCCAAAGAGAGGATGCGCGATCCGGGATGTTCGTTCACCACGCTGGCCGCGAGAGCGCGTATCACATCGCGGTCGAAACCGAGCGTGAAGAACAGGACTGAAGCAATCAACTGAGCCAGCAATTGCAACACGCCCGTGTCCGCCTGGCTGTTGGGGTCGATCGTCGAAGCATAGGAGTACCCGGCCTGGAGCCCCAGAATCTGCGCGCCGACCTGAAACGATTCCGTGAGAAATGAGACCATCACCCCAGTCGCCAGCCCGAACGCGGTTTCCAAAGCGACGGCTGCTGTCATCGCGCCCGGTGACATTTCATTCATGCCCGCGCCCAAAACGGGCCACGCCGGCGCCAGACAAATGGTGATGGCCAGCGCGAGCACAATGCGCGCCATGTCCGGCGTGTTCCGAACGCCGGCGAGCGGCAGAAATGCAACCAGTCCGGACACGCGCGCAAGGGTACGGAGGAATCCGAACAGCGTCGAAAAGGAAAGAGTGATCTCAACGGGCATACCGCCCCAGGTCGCCGAAAAGCGCAATGGTGTAGGACATCAGCCGGCTCAGCATCCAGGGCATCGCAATCAGCGTGGCGATCAGAAACGCCGCCAAGCGCGGCGCCGCCCCGACGCTTGGGTCCTGAATGGAGGTGAGAATTTGCGCCAGGCTGATGACGATGCCGATCACGAAGCCGATAGCCAGCAGCGGCATGCTGACCCAGAAGGTGGTCACCAGCGCCTGCCGGAACAGATCGATCGCCATTCCCGTGGACATGCCGCTTAACGCCTCCTCAGTAGAAACTTTTCACCAGCGACCCGACCACCAGGTTCCACCCATCCACCAGAACAAACAGCAGAATTTTGAACGGAGCGGAAATCATCACTGGCGGCAGTTGCACCATCCCGACTGAGAGCGTCACCGAAGCAACCACCAGATCGATAATCAAGAACGGCAAAAACAGCACCGCCCCGATTTGAAATGCGGTCTTCAGCTCCGAAAGCACATATGCGGGCGCCAGCACTGCCAGACCCAGATCGGCGGGCTTGGCGGGCGGCGGCGAGTGCGAGATCTCGAGGAACAGCCGGATGTCCTTCTCGCGAGCGAAACGAAGCATGAATGCCTTCCACGGGCGCGTTCCGGCATCCCAGGCCTGCTCCGACGTCAGTTGGCCTTTTTCGAGCGGCTGCCATGCGTGCGTATATACATCGGACAAAACCGGCTGCATGATTACGATGCTGAGGAACAGCGCCAGCCCAACCAGCACCTGGTTGGAAGGGGCAGTTTGCGTGCCAAGCGCCTGGCGCAGAAAATGCAGCACCACTACGATCCTGAGAAACGGCGTGACGGACATGATCACCGCTGGCAACAGCGTGAGCGCCGTCAGCAGCAGAATGATCTGCATCGGCACGCCCATCGCGCCTTTGCTGAAGGTGATAACAGGGGCGCCGTTCTGCCCCCAGACCGACGGCGCAACCCCGAGCGCGACGGCGATAAGGATCCGGCTCATCCGAGCTCCCCGCCTGTAACGCGCCGCGACGGAGCCGCCGGTTCGGACCGGATTATGGTTACGCCCGCAGGATGAATCCCCAGCACCAGCCTTTCGTTCGAAAGCTCAACCAGCACAAGCGTATGTTGGGGCGTGAGCGGCAGCCGTTCGAGGATTCGCATCGTTGGCGTGCTGCCTCCCATTCGGAAAAATCCGACCCGCGCCGCGCCGTTGGCCCGGCGTAGCCACCATGCCGCTGCCAACACCATGCCCAGAACAACCAGCACAGAAAGAACGGGCCGCACGGCGTCCATGTATGGATTAAGTGGCCGGAAGACGTCATTCCTCGCTGACGAAATCCGTGATCCTGACCCCCACCGCCTCTTCGATGATTACGATTTCGCCGAAGCCGATCAGGGCGCCGCCGACGAGAACATCGATATTCTCGCCGGCGGACCGCGACAGCTTGATGACGCTGCCCGGCTGCAGCTCCAGTATGTCCCGAACCGTCATAATGCGACGGTCCAGTTCGATATCCACATCCATCGGGATATCCGAAAAGCGAGCCAGCTCTTCCAGCACAGGCATCGGTTTATCGCTTCAAGTTGATTGTTTCCTGGCTCAGTTCATCCACTGTCGTGACCACGCGCGCGTTGGCCTGGTATCCGCGCTGCAACACGATCAGGTTTGTGAACTCTTTGGCTATGTCCACGGTGGAGGCTTCCACCGCGCCGCCCAAGATATTGCCGCGTCCGCCCGTGTTCGGGAGGCCTACGGCGGGAAGAGCGCTCCGGGCGCTAAGAGCATAGTTGTTGTTGCCGACGGCGATCAGCGATTCGGGGTTCCGCACCAGCGCCATGGCTACCTGGCCGACAACCTCCTGCTCGCCATCCGAGTAGCCGGCGAGAATCTTGCCCCCATCGCCGAGCCCCACGCGGATGAGATTAGCCGGCGGCGCGCCGTCCTGCGCATTAGCCGATACGGCAGACGGTTGTGAAAATTGGGTAATCCGTGGAGTCGCGCCGTCATACAAATTCCAGGTAATGTTCATGTCCGCGGCGCCGTCTTTGAGTCCAGTAATCGCGATCTGCGGCATCGGATCCGTGGCCGCCGGGCTGCTGAGTTTACCCGAGGCGTCGAATGTCAGATCGCCCGTCACCGGCGTGAAAGCCGAGTTCAGGTCCGCATCAGGCACGCTGATGGAGTAGTGCCACAGGTTCCCGGTAGTCGCATCCTTGGTGAAGGTGAAGGTCAGCATATGCGAGTTGCCGAGCGAATCGTAGACTTCCAGCGTTCTGGAGAAGGTCCCGGTCGCAGGGTCGGCCGGATCGCCCGCCGCATTCAGGTTCATGTCGAGCGACGCGGTGGTAGTCACTTTCGGCGGCTTCAGCGTGCCAACCGGGACGACGATGTCGCCAATCGGGGCGTTCGTGTCAATCGTGCCTGCGGCGGTTTTGGTGGTCCAGCCCTGAATTTTCTCGCCGGTAGCCGTGGTCAGATTTCCCTGCTGGTCCACCTGAAGATTGCCGCCGCGCGTGTACATAGTCTCGTTAGAGGAGCCTTTGACGACAAAAAATCCGTCGCCCTGAATCGCAGCGTCAAGAGGGCCGCTGCTGCTCTGAATGGCGCCCTGCGAAAACTGGCGAATCGTGATCGGCCGGCCGACGCCGAAACCAACCTGGGTTTCGCCGAGGCCGGCGCCCAGGGACTGCGTGACCAGGTCGTGGAACGATACCACGCTGGTTTTGAAGCCTGGCGTGTTCAGATTCGCCAGGTTGTTGCCCACCACGTCGATCGCGGTGGAGTGCGCATCCAGTGCGGATAATGCGGTTGAGAATGATGTCAGCATACGATTCCTCTAAGGCTTGGCTGAAGTTTGGCCAGGATCGGACGGGGTTGGATTGCTTTGCGCCCCGCCATTCTGACTGGCGCCGTCCGGCGAGCTTCCTGCGGTCGCCGCCATGCGGTTGATCCCGCTCAGAATGCCGTCCAGGTCGCTTTTCATTTGCAGGTTCTGCTCGAGCGTGGTGAATTGCGCGAGCTGAGTCAAAAACTGAATGCTGTCGCTCGGATTCAGCGGATCCTGATTCTGAATCTGGGCAATCATCAGCTTCAAAAATGTGTTCTCATTAGCGAGATCGTCAACGCCGGAAGCCGTCTTTGCCGTGCCGCCAGTCGTGACAGATCCGCTCACATCGGGCGTATTCTGCACGTTGGAAACGCCGCTTACTGCCATAAATCCTCCTCGTCGTCCGTAATCGCCCTGCGGGCGGTTTCATTCAAGGCGTCTGCCCACTGGCGTGGGTCGCCATGCCTTCGCTGCTGCTGCGCATGCTCCTGTCCTCCACCCTGGCCCCCCTGCGAGCCTGGATCCGGGCTGGCGCTGCTGCCCCCGCCTGCATCGGCGCGAATCTCGATGTCGCGAACTCCGGTTGCCGCCGTCAAGGGCGAAACGTCGCGCGGATTCCAGACTTTTGTTTCGTAGCCGGCGCGATCGAGCTTTGTCACAAGCTGGCCGACATCACGCTGGAGCGCGTGCGTGAAATTCGGGTCGGAGCTGCGCACAGAGATGTGGACATCGCCGCCGCGGTCAATCAGTTGTACTTTCACCGAGCCAGCCTCTGGCGATGCGCTCTGGAACGAGATTTCGCGGACCGCCGCCGGCTTAGGCTGTTCCGGCGCAGCGACGGCGCCTGCGCGCGCAGCGGGTTCAGCGGTGGAAACCGCCTCGGCGAAAGCCTCGCCTTGCATTGGGGGCCGCGGGTTCCCGGAGCCCGGCGTCACGACGCCGGGCTTCAAAATTGTTTCAATGCTCTTGAGATCCCCGGATGGCGCGACGGATTCTTCGCGCCGGGGCCGCATGGGTTCGAGGGCGGCGCGCCGGTCGCGTTCCCCCTCGGTCAGGTTCTTTTGCTGATTTCCGGTCTGAGCGTCAGACTTAACAAGCGGTGCGCTGGCGCGAGCTCCGGTCGATAGCAGAGCATCCGCTTCAAGCGCCATATCGCGGTCCGCGCCTTTGGCGGCTGGGACCGGCTGCGTCGGCGCCGCGAGTCCCTGTGCAGCGGGCTTCAATTCCAGGACGAAAGCCACCGGCGGTTCCGGCGTCTTCGCCAGGCGCGAGTCCGACGGCGTTGGAACGAACACTGGCGTTGCATCAACCAGCGCTTGATCGAGAGGACCGGCGGCATTGCAGGATGAGCCGGACCGCTCAGGGAGGGGCGCAGGCGCCATGTTGGCAGGCGCGGCGAGCCCTGGTACCGGCGGCATCACTCCGATTGCGACCTGTGCGGCCGGCGCGGTTGCGGCTTGCTCCGAGTCCGCATCGCTTTTCTCCTGGTCCCGGTTGCAAGGGCGCCGCGCGGATGACTCCGTCGCATTGCTCTGTTTCGGCGCGCCCGGACTGCCAGATGGAACAGCGGCCGGCGAGCCACCCGGAAGCGGGAAATGTCCGATTAACACGCTGTTTCTAACGGCTCTTTCCCGCAACCTGCCGCCTTGCGACTCGGTCTGTTGAACGCCGCCTTTGCTGTCGCTTCCGGCCGACGCAGGCGCATCCGCCGCAGCGGTCCTGGAATCCTGCGCTGGCGGCGCCGCCGCCGTTGTCGTTCCGAGCAGCAGGGAAAGGAGACTGACGAAAGTGGCAATCGGCCCAGGACTCGTGGACGCTGCGGCCGCGGATTGGGGCGCCGGACCGCCTGGCGATGGAGGGATCGTTGCCACTTGCATGCAACGAGCGAGGCACGCCAGCTTCCATCGCGCCGCCGCGATTTTCATGCACATCCGGAAGGCCGGCGTCGAAATGTTGTCGAATTCGTTCCGTTCTGACAGATTTTTGCCAAAACGAAACGTCCCGTATTGAACTTCTCGGCGGAATTTCCGTAAATTTGAGCGACTTTCGGTCGGCCCACGAATTGCACGACGCAAGATGACCTATGGATCCCTTGATGATTGCGGCTTCCGGCGGAATGCGAAGCCGCATGGAATCGCTGGATATGCTCGCAAATAATATTGCGAATTCGGGAGTGGCCGGATTCAAGGCCGACCGCGAGTTCTACAACTTGTATGTTTCCGAGCAGGCGGCGAGCGGTCCGGACCCGGCTCTTGCGGGTTCCATGCTGCCCGTTATCGAGCGGCCATGGACCGATCTGTCGCAAGGCGCGCTGGTCGCGACCGGCAGCCCGTCGGACCTGGCGATATCAGGTCGCGGATTTTTTGTCGTCGATTCGCCGTCCGGACCCCTATACACGCGTAACGGCAATTTCCATCTGGGCAAGTCCGGGCAACTCGAAACCGAGCAGGGTTATACGCTGCGCCTGCGGCGGCCGGATGGAAGTCCCGCGGCGCTTGATCCCTCCCTCCCGTTCGAGGTCGCCAACGACGGAGTCGTTCGCCAGGGCGGGCAGGATGTGGGCAAGATTGAGATCGCCGATTTCGACGACAGCGCGAATTTGAAAAAGGCGGGCAGTACATATTTCAAAGTGGATGCGTCAGTATTGGCGCGCGCGGCCGCAAACGTCGAAATCAAACAGGGAAGTCTCGAATCGGCCAACGTTCCCGTAGCGGAATCGGCGGTCCGTCTGGTGAGCGTCATGCGCCAGTTTGAAATGCTTCAGCGCGCCATGTCGCTGGGCGCGGACATGAACCGCCGCGCCGTCGAAGAAGTGGCGAAAGTCAGTTAGTGAGGTGAACAGTGATCAGAGCTCTTTACAGCGCTGGCAGCGGGATGGTTGCGCAGCAGATGAATGTGGACAATATCGCGCACAATCTCGCCAACGCCAACACCGTTGGTTTCAAGATGCGTCGGGCGCAGTTTCAGGACCTGCTGTATCAAAGTTTTGTCCAGCCCGGAGCGGCCGCCGGATCGCAGACCGTCGTGCCGAGCGGATTGCAGCTAGGCCTGGGCACTCGTCCCGTCGCCAATGAAATCATATTTTCGCAAGGCAACTTCCAGCAGACCGACAATCCGCTCGACCTCGTAATTCAGGGCCGCGGGTTCTTCCAGGTGCGCAGACCATCCGGCGAGCTGGCGTATACCCGCTCCGGCGAATTTCATCTCGACCGTGATGGCAATGTGGTCACCAGCGACGGCGATCCCCTCGAACCGCAAATCACGATTCCGCCCGAGGCCCAGTCGATTACCGTCGCCGCCGACGGCACGGTCAGCTACACGCAGCCGGGACAAAATGCAGCGCAGATCGCAGGACAGATTCAGCTTGCCAATTTCGCGAATCCCGCCGGCCTGAACAGCCTGGGCGGCAGTCTCTTCTCGCCCACCGACGCCAGCGGCGAGCCGACCGTCGGAAATCCGGGCGGCCAGGAAGGACTCGGAACGCTGATGCAGGGCTATGTGGAGCAGTCCAATGTCAGCGTGGTCGAGGAGTTTATCAATATGATCGTCAGTCAGCGCGCTTATGAAGCGAACTCCAAGGTGGTTAAGGCGGCCGACGACATGTACAGCCAGGTGAACAACCTGACGCGATAATGCGCGCTGGAATTATAGCCGGATGCATCTGCTCGATCTCGTTCGGCGCCTGCGTACGGATTGAGGGCGACCGCGTCACGGCCAAACATCTGGCGAAGGCCGCGCCCGCCTTTGCAGCGGTCCCGGGCGATGCCGTGATCGGGTTTGCTCCGGCGCCGGGATTGCAGCGGAACTTTTCCGCCGGCGAACTTTCCCGGATAGCGCATCGTCTCGGCGCCGTTGAGGAGGTTGTCGAAGGCATTTGCGTCGAGCGCGCGTCGGAGGTTCTGACGGAGGAGCGGCTTCTGACCGCTATACGATCTGCCTTGCCGCGGACGGGCTTTCAGATCGAGATTCTCGATTTCAGCCGCTACCCGGTCCCCGCTGGCGAATTGGAATTTACGCTTGCCGGTCTGCCGCGACCTCCTGCAGCCGCGCCGGACGCCCCCGTGATCTGGCGCGGCCGGGTGAAGTATGGCGATCGACGGACCGTGACCGTCTGGGCCAGCGTACGAATCAGCTCGGAAGGATCCTGGATCGAGGCCGCTCTGCCGATTGCCGCGAATGAGGAAATTCGGGCCAGCCAGCTCATCCTCAGATCCGGACGAATGTACGGACTAGACGCCGGGGTGATAAGGGATCCGAACGAGCTCATCGGCCGCAGGCTCGCGCACAGCGTTCGCGCGGGGCAGAGAATCACGGCCGACATGATTGGAGCACGGCGCGAGGTTGAGGCGGGCGACCTGGTTCAGGCGTCGGTGGTCAGCGGCGCAGCGGCGCTCATGTTCGAAGCGCGCGCCGAATCTGGCGGCCGCACAGGGCAACGTGTATTCGTAAAAATGCCGGATACCGGCCGCAGGATCTCGGCGCAGGTGATCGCAAAAGGAAAGGTGCAGCTCGATGTCGACAAGAAAGATGTGGCCGCCGCCGGCGGCAGCGCTGATCGCGTTGGTGGCGACGACGCCCGGCCTGTACGCCGCGAAAAAAGATAAAGCAAAGCTGGAACCCCAGTCTGGCCTGGACAGGTATCTCGCGCAGGCGCTGGCCGCCGAAGCGCCTGCATTCAATCCCTCGATCGGCTCCACCTACGTTCAGGGCGCCCGTCTGGCCGATCTGGTGCGCGATCCCCGCGCCAGTCAAGTCGGAGACATTGTAACGATTCTGGTTTCCGATAAAGCGTCAGCCACGTCGACCGGAACGACGAACACGGCGCGCAAGAGCAGCTCGAAGGCCGGCGTGCAATCTCTCGCTGGTCCGCTGAAGGCGACCGGAGCGCTGGCCAATCTGGCCTCCATGACTGGCGATCAGCAGTTGCAGGGCCAGGGCACGACGAGCCGGCAAAGCACGTTCACCACCACCTTGTCAGCCAGAGTGACGCATGTTCTGCCAAGCGGCAATCTGGTGGTGGAGGGCAACAAGGACGTATGGGTGAACTCCGAGCGCCAATCCGTCACCGTGCGCGGAATTTTGCGGCCCACAGACTTGTCTGCGACGAACATCATCCAATCGGACCGGCTGGCCGATTTGGAGGTTCGCATTAACGGCAAAGGCGTCGTGGGCGATTCGATCCGGCGACCCTTTGTGCTCTATCGCATCCTGATGGGCTTGCTTCCGTTCTAACGGGTCTAACGTGATGAGACGCTTCTCCCTGCTTTTGACATTCGTTCCGTTACTGGCGCCCGGCGCAGTCCGGCTCAAGGAGCTCGCCTCGATTGAGGGAGTTCGCGAGAACCAGCTGGTCGGCTACGGCCTCGTGGTCGGTCTGAACGGCACCGGCGATAAGCGGCAGACAGTCTTCTCCGCACAGAGCCTGACGAATATGCTCGAGCGTATGGGCGTCACCGTGCCGTCCACTGCAATTCTGGTGCGCAACACCGCAGCTGTGATGGTCACGGCCAATCTCCCGGCGTTCGCCCAGCCCGGCTCGCGCATCGATGTGACAGCCGCTGCAATCGGCGATGCGGCCAACCTGCAAGGCGGAATCCTGATCATGACCGCCCTGAAGGGCGCAGACGGGCAGGTATACGCGGTTGCGCAGGGACCGGTTGTGACGGGCGGCTTTGTCGCCGGTCGAGGGGGCAACTCGCAGACGCTGAATCATCCCACCGTGGGGCGCATTCCCGCCGGAGCGATCGTAGAAAAGGCGCCGCCGACGGTGGCTCCCCAGGGCCGCGTCCGGCTGCAACTGCATGACCCCGATTTCACCACTGCCGCGCGCATTGCAGAAGCGCTGAACCAGAAATTCGGCAGCGACTCGAAGCCGGTCGCGCGCGCCGAAAACTCCGGGCTGGTCGCGGTGGATCTCCCGCCACAGTTCGCCCACCAGAGCGTCGAATTCATCGCGCTAATCGAAAGTCTTCGCGTGGATGCCGACCGCGTCGCCAAGATTGTCGTCAACGAACGGACGGGCACGATCGTCGTCGGCGGCGACGTGAAGATCGCGCCAGCGTCGATCCTGCATGGCGCCCTCACGGTGGAGATACAGACCCGGTACGACGTCTCACAGCCGGCGCCGCTTTCGGGAGGGAAGACGGTTGCCGCGCCCGAAACAAGCGTGAGCGCAAAGGAAGAGAAGGCGCGCAATGTAGCGCTCAAGCAGGGCGCCACCGTGGATGATCTGGTGCGGGCGCTGACCGCAATCGGGTCCACATCGCGCGACATCATCGCCATTCTCCAGAATCTGCGTCGGGTCGGAGCGCTCGAAGCGGAAATTGAGGTGATCTGATGCCGGCCGAGCTCTCAATCAGCGCTGCGCTGCCCTCGATCGCAACAGCGGGCGTCAGGGCATCCGACTTCAAGAAGCCGGAGGATGCAGCCAAACAATTTGAAGCGCTGCTGATCGAACAGATGCTGCAGTCGGCGCGCGCAGGCGGATCGGGCGACTGGATGAACGAGTCCGAGGACGAGTCGGGTTCGGCTCTTTCCGAACTCGCAGAGCAGCAATTCGCGCAGCTGCTCGCCGCCAATGGCGGTATTGGATTGGCTAAACTGGTGGCGAATGGCCTGTCGCGCGCAAGCGCCGATCAGGCAGCGGCCCAGCCCGATGCGAATCGATAACTTGAACTCCAGCCCGCGAGTTACTCGAGCGGAAGCCCCGGCAGCGCGACCCCCTGCGACCGGCGCCTCTGAACCGCAACCAACGGACGCCGTCAGTCTGTCCGCGCTAGCGGCCAAACTGACCGCGCCGGACGAGGACCGCATCGAGCGCCTACGCAAAGCCGTCCAGGACGGCTCGTATGCGGTCGACGCTCCCGCAATCGCCTCGCGGCTCATTGATGCGGCGCTGCGGCGGCCCGACGGCGAATGAATCGCTTCGATTCGCGTTCCTGGACGGCTGCATTGGACCTGCCTACTTGGCATCCCGCCAGTTGTCGCCGATCCCGACCTCCGCAAGCAGCGGAACCTCCAGGGGGTACACCTGCTCCATTTCAGCTTTCACCATCGCTGCAAGCTCGTCGGCTTCTTCCGGCGGCGCTTCGAAGACCAGCTCGTCATGCACTTGCAGCAACATTTTCGCCTGATATCGTTTTTCGCTGAGCAGCCTGTCAATCCGGATCATCGCCATTTTGATCAGGTCTGCGGCCGTACCCTGAAGCGGCGTGTTGACCGCGGTCCGCTCCGCAAATGAGCGGGCGTTTGGATTGCGGCTGTGCATATCCGGAATCAGCCGCTGGCGCCCCAGCAGCGTGCGGGATATGCCGGTCTTCCGCACTTCCTCCAACGTGGATTCGATGAACTTGCGCACGCCCGAGTATCGTTCAAAATAGGCCTGGATATAGCGCTCCGCTTCCTTGCGATCGATCCCCAAAGACGCAGCCAGACCAAACGGAGTCTGGCCGTAGATGATGCCGAAATTCACCGCTTTGGCGCGCCGCCGCATTTCGGAATCGATCATAGATGGCGGCTTTCCGAACACTTCCGCGGCTGTGCGCGTGTGAATGTCTTCGCCCCTGCGGAACGCCTCCACGAGCACCGGATCGCGCGACATGTGCGCGAGCAGCCGCAACTCAATCTGCGAGTAATCCGCCACGATCAGGCGCCAGCCCTCGCGCGGCACAAACGCCGCGCGAATTTCGCGGCCGAGTTCGCTGCGGATTGGGATATTCTGCAAGTTGGGATTCGATGAGGACAGGCGTCCGGTGGCCGCTCCAATCTGGTTGAAGGTAGTGTGGAGACGGCCGGTCAGCGGATTGATGAGGGTCGGCAGCGCGTCCACGTAGGTCCCCTTGAGCTTCGCCAGTTGCCGGTAATCGAGCACTTTCCGCGCGATCTCGTGCTCCTCGGCCAGCGTCTCGAGTACGTCCGCGGCGGTGGAGGTGGTTTTCCCGCGGCCATATTTCGAGGGCTGCGGCAGGCGCAGCTCCTCAAACAGCACCCTGCTCAGCTGTTGCGGCGAATTGATATTGAACTGCCGGCCGGCAAGTTCGCAAATCTCGGCGGCGAGCCGCTGGATGTCGTCCTCCATGCGCCGTCCGAGCGATTTCAACTGCGCCGGCTCGATGCGGATGCCCGTGCGCTCCATTCGCGCCAGGACGAAGCACAGCGGAAGATCAATGGTCTCGTAGAGGGCTCGGAAGTTCTGTTTGTCGACCTCCGGCGCAAGCCGCTCATAAATCGCAAGCGCCGATTCGGCGCGTTGTTCCGGGCGCGGCAGCAGCTTGCGATCCAGGTACTTTTCTGCAAGCGTCTCTGCGCTGCACCCAGAAGGGTCTGCGCACAGCAGAAACGCATACAGCATGATGTCATGCTCGAAGCCGTTGGCCTCAATGCCTTCATTCATCAGCGCAAGCAGGACCGACTTCACGTCATGCGCGATCTTCGGCCGGCTTGAAGTCAGCACGTTAAGCCCGCGCCGGCTCGCGCGCACCACCTCGAGCGGCGCGGCCCTGCCCTCGTTCAGTCTCCAGGCAAAGCCGACCGAGGTCGGTCCCAGCGCATCCGCCTCGGCGGACCGGGCCTCGACCGCAAGCGGCGCCTCTGCCGGTATCGACTCCAGCCAGGCGTCCAGGTCTTCAGGGGTGTTGAGCGTCTGGTAATCGCGGGTGTGCGAGTCCTCCGCAGGACCGAGCTCCTTGAGCAAACTGAAAAACTCCAGCTCCTTATAGATCCGCTTGAGCGTCTGTACATCCGGCGTCTGCGCTTTCACCGCTTCCAGCGAAAACTCGATGGGCACGTTGGTATCAATGGTTGCCAGCCGTTTGCTGAGCTCAATGCGCTCACGGTTATTCTGGAGGCTCTCGCGATACGTTTTGCGCTCGACTTCGGCCGCGCGCTCGAGCAGCGCCTCCACCGATCCAAAGCGCGCGATCAGGTCGCGTGCGCCCTTTTCGCCGATCCCCGGGGCGCCAGGAATGTTATCGATGGAGTCGCCCATCAGCGCGAGCAGGTCGGCCACCTGCTTCGGCTTCACTCCCATGAAGCTCTCGGTCGTCGCCGGATCGTACCAGACATTTTCTTTGACGGGATTGTACATGCTGACGCGCTCGTCGACGAGCTGGAGCATGTCCTTATCGCTGGAGACAATCACGACGTCGATATCCGAGTCTGCGCATCTATGCGCGATCGTGCCAATGACATCGTCGGCTTCAAATCCCGGGTACTCGAGAATCGGAATGTTCATCGCCTCGAGCAAGCGGCGGATGTACGGGATCTGCTCGCCAAGATCAGGAGGCATCTCGGACCGGTTTGCCTTATACTCGGCGAACGCCGCGTCGCGAAATGTCGGGCCCGCGCTTTCAAACACAGCGGCGATGTATTCAGGTCTGTACTCCTTCATCAGCTTTCGGACCATGTTGTGGAAGATATACACGGCTTCCGTGGACAAACCCGAGGTGGTGCGCATGGGCGGAGCGCCGGTCCGCGCCCGCGCATGATACGCGCGGAAGATGAAGCCGTAGGAATCAATCAGAAACAGGCGTTGGCGAGGCACTACTTCCAAACTACCAGCAGCGCCCTCGGGCGATTCTCCACCCCATCGTCTGCGCCCGCCGGGTGTATAACTGATGACTATGGCCTACGTCGGATATCGCCTGTCGGAGGACGACAATACCGTTGCTGTTATCGAGACCGCGGATGCGCCCGCGACTGAGGGGCCGCGTCCCGCGAGCATACAAACTCTGTTCAGCGGCCGCGTCAGCGTTCTCCCCGGCACGCTCGAAAGCTCGCTCGATTCCGTCCACAAAGCCGCGGGTATTGTCATGAAAAAGATGCTCGCGATGGTACCCGAGCGCCCGGACCGCCTCGAGATCGAGCTGGGCCTCAAATGCTCGGCGGAACTGGACGCCTGGGTGCTCGCCAGCATCGACGGCGAGGTTCATCTGAAGTTGAAATTGTCTTGGCAGAAACCCGGCGAAGGCCGGCCGGGCGATCATGGCTGAAGCCGCTCGAATCGCTCCTGCGGCGCATCAGCGGGCGCTGGTTGCGATCCCGGGCCGCGGCGCGCTGGCAGGAACGGGCGTGTGCGTTCTTCCGCGCGCACTCGTGCTGACCTGCGCCCACGTGGTCAACACGGCGCTCGGTCGCGACCAGCGCGCGGCCGAATTCCCGGACAGGTCGATTCCGATATCTCCGGTCGCGGCTTCCGGTCTGCTTGACGCCGATGTCGTTGCCTGGTCGCCGCATGACCATTTCGACGTCGCGTTACTGAAGGTCCGCCAGGAACTGCCTGACGCAGTGCACGCAACCCCGATCTTCGACGCAGGCGACCTCGCCGATCTGGAATTCGACACTTACGGCTTTCCGAAGGGCTATCACAAAGCGCCCTATTACGGGCGCAGCGCGCAAGGCAAAGTCGTCGTGAAGACCGCGACAGGGCGGTACCAGGTGGAGCACAACGGCATTGAGGAGGGCTTCAGCGGAGCGCCGGTGCGGGATCTGCTGCTGCGGCGCGTGATCGGGATCGTCGCCGCTTCCGATAACAGTCTTGCGTTCATTACTCCGTCCGCAGCAATAGCGGACATTTGCGCTGCCGCGGGCCATTCGCTCGAAGTCATCAGGCTGGACTATCCGTTCGAAATCCTGACGGCCGGGCTTGAAATGGCGCGCGGCAACGTGCTCAGCTCGGTCGAAGCCCTGTTATCGAACTATTTGGGCGGCCCATCAAATCCGGCGCCATTCGGCGGCCGTGCGGACTCAATGCGCGCTCTCAACGAGTGGGTGGGGAATCCTGCGAAGCCGTTTGCTCTGATGGCCTACCCGCCGGGTCGGGGAAAGACCACTACTTTGGTACGCTGGGCCGTCGAGGCGGCGGCAGAGCGTTCCGCCACTGTCGTCTTTGTGCCCGTCAGCCTTCGCTTCAATACGGCCAGGCGGGCTGACTTCCTGCAAATCTGGGCGTCTCGTCTCCTCAGCGTTCATGCCAGCGCGCGGCAGGCGCCGCCTGATCGCGAGGATGAGATCGTCCGTTTGATCGACCAGATCCTGCGCGCGGACTGGCCGGCCGATCGTGCGCCGCTGGTCACGATTCTCGATGGCGTCGATGAGGCCACCGATTGGAAGGCCGCCGAAGCGCTCCGATTCCCCATACGGCTCGGCCGGAACGTCAAGGCGCTCATTGCCGCGCGGATTCTCGCGGGCCAGCACAGCGAGCAGGACTGGATTCAACAGCTCGGATGGGCTCCGGACGCCACGTCGCTCATTCCGCTGCCGCCGCTCGATCGGAATGGAATCCGCGAAGTCCTCCGCGCCCCGTCTCACCCGGCCCGCCGCTTTGCTGACGACGATGCGATGATCGATCGTCTCCTGTATCTCACGGGCGGCGATCCGTTCGAACTGTCGCTGTATTCGGACGCGATCTCGGATTTGCCCGGCGCTTTCCTTGATGAGAAAGACCTGGAAAGTCTTCAGCCGGGACTTAAAACCTTCTTCCACAAGTGGTGGTCGTATCAGAGGAGCCGTGGTCTTGCGCAGAACCGCGAGGCGTTGAACCTGCTTCATCTTCTCTCGTGCGCGCTCGGCCCCTTGGAGCGCCGCGATATTCAAGCCATCGCGGGCGACAGCGAGCTGTCGAATGGCGACATACTGGACGAAGCCTTGCAGGCCATCTCGCGGTTTGTCATCGGTGATGGCTTGCGCACGCCGTATAGCCTGTCGCATCCGCGCATACGCCTGTTCCAGATCGAGGAGATGGGAGCTGCCCGGCGAGCTTCATGGGACGCGAAAATTTTGCAATACTGCCTTGACGCGCTCGACAAGCCAGCGTCTTCTGGGCGCCCGGCGCGTTACCAGGTTCAGTTTCTCGGGGCGCATCTCGAAGCGGCCGGCGCTTTGCGCGAAATGCTTTACCGGCTGGTCGATTCCGGTTGGGTGCGCGCCTGGGAGGATATCGACGGACCGGGAGTCCACACCGGATTTCTAAAGGACCTGGACCGCGCGTGGCGCGCGGCCGTCCAGTCCCGCGATCTACCCATGCAGATCAAGTGCGCGCTTTGCGCCAGCAGTGTTGCGGCCGCGAGCGACGTGCCCGGCGCGCTGCTCGCTGATGCGATCCGTGCGGGCCTTATTACGCCGCTCCAGGCAATGAACGTCATTCGGCAGAACGTCACCGATTACCGCGTCGTGGAAGCGCTGGAGGCCGTCTTTCCGCTCCTGGCCGATGAATCGTTGCGGTCTGAAGCGATACGCCTGGCGCGAGGACTCGCCGAGCCGGAGTGGATCGCCAGCGTGCTTGCCGCAGCGATTCCGTGCGTTCCCGAACAGGATCGGCCGCGGCTCCTGCAGGAATCGTATGCGCTGGCGATACAGACCGGCGTCGAGTCCACGCGAGTTCGCCTGCTGACGGCGCTGATCCCGCACTGGCCGGACGCGGCGCGGCAGGAAAGAATCGATGAGGCGGCGCAGTTGGCGCAGCGATTGGATTATCGCCCGCATCGAGCGGAAGCGCTAATCAGTCTTCTTCCGGTCCTGACGGGAAAGGATCGCAAAGAAGCGCTGGAGACTGCGTTCAGCGCGGTTGCATACGAAGACGACGACGCCCCCTTCCTAGAGGTCGTAAGGGCGGCGCCGGCCCCTCTGCCTGAGCGAATCGAATACAGAGTGGCGGGCCGGCTGCTCGAATTCCAAATGGCTGGTCAGGACGCGCGGTTTCGCGCTCTTGCCGCCGCGGCTTACCCGAAATCGAGTCCGAAACTCCGAAAGGTTGTCAATGCCCACCTGCTTACGGGGAAACTGGACGACGAGCGTATTCTCACACTTTCCGAGTTGCTGCCGTACATGGATCCGGCAGCGCGGCGCCGTGGGGAGGCGCTGCTCGAGCAGCATCTCGAGAAAGCCGGCGTGGAAGCCCGCTGCAATGCACTCATCGCCTTGGCGCGAGTGCAGCGCGAAAATGCCCTGCGCGCCACAGAGGCCTACGCCTGCGCCGGGACTCTGGAACTGAAATCGCGGCTGCTCGCCTATGCCGATATCCTGCCGCTGGCGCCGGCGGAGTTGCGCCGCCGTATGGAGTCCGACATGCTTCGAGCGGCGATCGAACCCGCGGAAGTTGCAGACCGGCTGCGGGCAATTGCGACAGTCGCGCCGCTGCTGCCGTCGCCATTAAAGGAGCAGGCGTTAAGAGAGGCCTTCGACGCAGCGCGGCAGATCGGCGACGAATTCGTGTTCGGCGAATTCCTTTTGCGACTGTCGGATCATTTGACCGGTGACAATCACGCAGCCGCGCTGGCGTTAGTCGAAGAGGTGTTCGATCGTGGAGGGAAGCATAAGGTCCGTGAGTATGCGTCCGATTATTCCGAGCAAGTGCTGGGGCGTGTGATCGAGGTCGCGGCGCGGCTCCCGGATTGGGATCGGGTCCTGCTTCTTGAAGACCTGCCAGTCTCGACCCCCGAGTTGCGCCGCAAAGTTGACGCCGCTCTCGCTGACGCAACGCGTCGACTCGACCGGGGTGCAAAGGCGCGCGCCCTGCTCGCCCTCGCAAGAAACGCCGATGCCGCGCGTCGGAAGAGATTCGCCGCTGAGGCATGGGAGGCGCTGCAACCGGTCCTGGAATTAGTTCCGGCGATCATCCTCGCCGAACTTGCTCACCTGCGCGAAGAGCCTATTGATAGCGCACGCGTCAAGCAGTACGCGGTCGATATCCTGACGCGAGGAACCAATTCCTTCGGCGGGCGGACCGACGAGGTGACGCGCCTCGTTGAACTATTCCCGAATCACTGGCGCACTGTAGTTGATGGCGTGAATTCTACGCAAGTCCCTACCGATTTCGAGGATTTGGTGGAATTCACGCGCATGGAGAGGCTCGAGAGGATATCGCGTCTTGCGCCGGCAGCCGCCGAAGCCGAATTACTGTCGCTGGCGTGGTCTTTACGTGAGAAAGCGAAGAACCCGTTTCGCGCCGCGCTGGTCAGGGCGCGTATGCTGCCGCTGCTGCCCGCAGCCGATCGCACCGCCGCAATTAGGGAAGTTCACGATCGGATGCCGGAGCTCACCGCTGCGCAGCAGGCGGAAGTGGCGTCAGCGCTTGTCCCTCATGTTCACGGCGAGCACAGGTCGAAACTGTTGCGCGGCGTTTTGGATTCCATCGTCACGCAGACTACTAAATCTTCTCTGCAATCGGAATTCGAGCCGCTCAACGATGGCCTGCGGTTATGGGCGCGCGAGGATCCGGACGAGGCGGCAGCGGGGCTCGCCGAGATACTACACAGGCTATCCCGCTGGCGCCGCCCGCAGCTCTTCCGCGCGCTGACACAACTCACTCCATTCCTGCTGGAGCTTTCCGGCGCGCGCTCGGCCGATGCCATCGCCGCCGCTGCGCGCCAAGTGACTGGATGGTGGCCGTAGGCGCCCGTGCTCGCCGGTCGCGGCCGCCGTCTGGCGCCGCGACCGCGTAGGAACGGAGAGGTCATCTCCCGGTGTATGTTATTGTCGTGGTCGCCGTGCTTGAGACGCCCTTACTGTTTGTTACCGTAACCTGAAATACGTAATCGCCTTTGCCTCCCGCGAACGTAATCAATGGCGTCGCTGTGTTGCCAAGATTGATCGCCGCTGCGGGACCGCTCACCTCTGTCCAGTTGAACGACAACTGTAGCCCGTTCGGATCAGTTGATTTGGAGGCGTCCAGGACGAGCTGCTTCTGGGCTGTGGTCTGCGTCGCGCCAGGCGTAAACACGATTGTCGGTCCGGCGTTCGTTCCGGGCGGCGTCGCCGATGGTGTTGCGAACGTCAAGGTCCCGGATGCTGCGGCCGAATACAGCCCCGCGACGCCGGGAACCAGAACGACGACGTTGTTGATCTTCGGCGGGTTATCGGTCGTATAGCCAAATCCGACGGCGATCAGGGCGCCTGAAATATCGCCATAGGGGGTCTTCGGGAAATTGTTGTACACCTTACCGGTCATCAGCACGCTGGGAACGGGCTGACAAGAGGACGCAATGTTGGTCACGTTGACCTGATAGCTCTGAACAATCGAGCCGAAGGCAATGGCATTCGGCGGCGTCGGACTGGGCGATCCCGGTTGCGCCGTAAATCCCAGAATCGTCAGGGTATTCGAGGTTGGATTATAGGTAATCTGTTCGCGAGCCTCAAGCGCTCCGGATGCGATAGCAGCCGCCAGATTGGCGGGAATGTTCGCCGTCATCGTGGTGAACACGCCGGAGTTGTTACCGGTCAGCGTCAGCGTGCGCTCGATATTGAGGGCAGTGATCGCTGTAGGCGCCGCCGAGCAGGTAGCTGCGGCGGATCCTCCGGATCCTGAGCCGGAACCGCCGGACTGCGCAAGCGCTGGCGCCATGGTTACGCCAAATGCCAGGGCGTGGATCGCCAACTGACGTAAATAAAATCTCCTCATGTGTCTTCCCCTCCTCCTGCTGTTAAGCGTTACTCCTTGGATTTAGCGGCCTTGCCCTTGAGCGCACAGCGGACCGGACGCGGGATGTCACACGGGCGCACAGACGGATGCCACACTCGGCTCTGACCGCAACACGTATGATGCAGCAGCGCCGATTTGATTACAAGCTACTAACGTTCATGTGGCGGTTTCAGGCGAACGAGTGCGGCGCCCTGGAGTAATGGCCGTCCTGCATCATGTACGGAAACGCGAATCTGAGACATAATAGTAACAGCGGCCAAAGTTTACCGCGAGGCTGCTGATCGGTCACTGCCCGGTGAGACGTCCAGCCCCATACGACCCAAGGGAATCGCTTCCATGAAATTGCAGTCTGCCGCAGGCGTTGCGGCATGTATGACGCTGTTGTCCGTTTTTGCGGCGCCTGCCCCGGAATTGACGCGGCCGCGCGCTGGAAAAGTACCAATCTTTCCCGAGTCCGAGCTCCAGCCGGGAATGAAAGGCGTAGCTTGGACCGTTTTTCAGGGAACTGAACCGGAGCCTGTTCCCGTCGAGATTGTCGGCGTACTCAAGAACGCGTGGGGGCCGAAACAAGACATCATTCTCGGCAAAATGGGCGGAAAGGCGGTTCGGACAAATGTCGCCGGCGGCATGAGCGGCAGTCCCGTCTACATCGATGGCAAACTGGTGGGAGCCATCGCCCTGCGGCTGAGCGTCTTCTCTCCGGATGCAATCTGCGGCATTACGCCGATCGAGCTGATGCTCGAAATCAACGATTTCAACAAGTCCATTCCGTCCAGCGCAAAAGTTCCCAGCCGCCCCAGCGATCGCGCCGCGGTGGAAATTCCTGATGGCATGCTGGCGCGCGCCGTCTCCGCAGGCGCTTCCGACAGGTTTACTACGCCGCAATTGATGGTTCCGATCGAAACGCCGCTGACGTTCTCAGGCTTCAGCGATCGAACTCTCAAGGAGTTCGGGCCGATGTTCCAACAGCTTGGGATGACGCCGGTGCAGGGTGGCGCGAGCAGTAATCTTCGCTCTCCAAAGCCGGTCCCCGGATGGCAGAATGCGCTTCAGCCGGGCGATGCCGTCGCAGGTGTGCTGGTGTCAGGCGATATGGCCGTCACCGGGTTGGGAACAGTGACCTACAACGACGGCAAGCGCGTGCTCGCCTTCGGTCATCCGTTTTTCAATCTGGGTCCGGTGGACATGCCCATGAGCAAGGGTGAGATCCTGATGGTGCTCTCATCCCAATTTCAGCCGAATAAGTTCGGGAACGCCACAGACATAGTCGGCGCGCTCCGGCAGGACCGCCACAGCGGGATCCTGGGAGAGCTGGGCGCAACGGCCGATATGGTCCCTGTCAACGTCAAGGTGCGGTCGTACTCGGACGCCAACACGGTTCTGAAGGAAAAGGATCTGCACTTCAATGTGTTCGTCCACCAGAAGTGGACTCCCTACCTGATGATGGTGACGCTGTTCAACTCCATTGAGGGTTTGAACGATTATGCGGAAGAGGCGACCTACCGTCTGAACGGTGAAATTGAGCTCGACGGCCAGCCTAACCTCTCGCTCACAACCATGGCCGCGCCGAGCGAGATGCCGGTGCCGACGCCCATGGTTCTGGCGGGATGGTGGGGCGACAAGTTCAACCGTCTGTTCCTGAACTCCGTCAGCATGCCCAAGTTACGGCGTGTGAACGCCACTATCGACCTGCTGCCAGAGCGCCGCATCGCGACCATCGAAAATGCGTGGACTCCGACGAGCGAGCTCGAAGCCGGCGCGGAGGTTCCGCTGAAGATCTTCCTGCGGCCGTATCGCGGCGAGCGCATCGAGCGCGATGTCACAATCAAGCTGCCGGCCGGAATATCGAAAGGCGAACACCGCATCCTGCTCAGCGACGCGGAGACATTGAACCGGATGCAGAGCGCTGCCGGCTCGGCGAACCGCTATATGGACATTCCTCAGACCGTGTCGCTCATTAACCAGGAACGCTCCAACAATAAGCTCTATGTGTCGTTGGTCGAGCGCCGGCCGACCATCTACGCCGAGGACAAGACGCTTCCCAACCTTCCGGCTTCGGTCCTGAATGTGATGCAGACCGGGCGCACCGCGAGTCGCACGATGTCCAGCTCTCCGGAGAGCGCCGTCGAACAGACGTCGATCGCCTTCGATCAGGTGATCAGCGGCAGCTACTCGCTGCGCATCAATGTAAAGTAGCCAATCAATTCAATGCACAAAATTGAGTTCTTGTTATTGCCCGCCTGGGTGAGGGCGGTGGTGTGCGCGGCGGCGGTTGCGGCGGTTGCGCTGCCGGGCCGCGCCGTAGAGACGAAGTTCTGGCAGCAGCAGGATTTCTCCGATTTTGAAAAGGGAAATCTGAATAAGATTTCGATCCGCAGCGACGGGCGGCTGTTTCTCGCCCCGGCGCTCACCGAAGTGCTCGATTCTTCCGCGCCGTACCTGTGGGCCCTGGCGCTTGACGCTTCAGGCAATATTTATGCCGGCGGAGGCGGCCCGACCGGATCCACTTCAAAACTCTTCCGCATAGCGCCGGACGGCAAGTGGACGACGCTCGCCGAACTTCCCGGACTTGAAATTCACGCCATTGCTGTCGATCGTAAGGGCGTTGTCTACGCGGCCACGGCGCCGGACGGGAAGGTCTACCGCGTCGCCAACGGGAAATCGGAAATATTTTTCGACCCGCATACAAAATACATATGGGCTTTGGCGTTTTCGCCGGAAAATGATCTCTATATCGCTACGGGGGACCGCGGTGAGGTCTACAAGGTGACCCCTCAGGGCAAGGGCGCCGTTTTTTTTCAGACCGAGGAGACGCACGCACGTTCGCTGGCCGTTGACCGCGTGGGCAACCTCATCATTGGCACGGAGCCGAACGGCGTCATTATGCGGGTGACGCCTCAGGGCCAAGGGTTCGTTTTGTATGAGACCCCGAAGCGCGAGATCACGGCGGTGGCCGTCGCCCAGAACGGATCGATTTATGCGGCTGCCGTCGGCGCGAGAGCTGCTGGTGTTCTGGCCGCGCCGCCCGCGCCCAGTTCGCAGCAGCCCTCCGCTCCTCCGCCAACTATGGCGCCCACGCCGCCAGGGGGCCGTCAGCCGCAGCCGACCTCCCGAACCGAGGCCGCCCCTCCGCCTCCTTCTCTATCGCCCTCGCCGGCGGCGATCTCAGGCGGCTCCGAAGTTTACCGGATCGACCCCGACGGGTCTCCGCATAAAGTGTGGACCCACGGGCAGGAGATCGCCTACGCCATTGCCTTCGACAACAGCGGAAGGCCGCTGGTTGGCACGGGCAACAAAGGCAACATCTACCGCCTCGACTCCGATCTTCGCTACACACTGCTTCTCAATCTCCCGCCAACGCAGGTCACCGGTTTTGCTGCGGGGCCGGGCGGGGCGATCTACGCCGCCACCGGCAATGTGGGAAAGGTCTACCGCCTGGGCCCCGCCAGCGAACGGCAGGGCTCGTTTGAGAGCGACACGTTCGATGGCGGCGCGTTTACGTACTGGGGACGGCTCAGCTTCGTGGGCGCTCTGAACGGCGGCGGGATCTCGTTTGAAGCCCGCAGCGGCAATGTCAGTCATCCGCAAAAGAATTGGAGTCCGTGGACCCCTGTAACGATTTCCGGCGACGGCGGACGCGTCGCCGCCCCGCCCGCCCGATTCCTCCAGTACCGCGTCACGTTCACCGCGTCAGCCGACGGCCGGTCGCCCGAGGTCAGCGCCATCGATATCGCGTATCTCAACAAGAATCTCGCGCCCTTGATCGAGAGCATCGAGATCACGCCCGCCAATTACCGATTTTCACCGTCCGTCGTTTCGACTCTCACATCCACGACGGGCCGCAGCATTACGCTTCCGCCGCTTGGAGGCCGGAGACCACCGCCCATGGCCCCTCTGGCCGAAATCAGCTCGCAAACCATGCAGTACGCGAAGGGCTACCAAGGCGCCCGCTGGCTGGCGCGAGATGACAACGGAGATACGCTCAAATACAAGGTGGAAATCCGCGGCGTGGGCGAGTCAGAGTGGAAGACGCTGAAGGACGAAGTCCATGAGCGCTCGATCAGCTTCGATTCCACGGGCTTTGCCGACGGCAAGTACATGTTGCGCATTATCGCCTCCGACTCGCCGAGCAATCCGCCGGATCAAGCCTTATCCGCATCGCTTGAAAGCGATCTGTTCCTGATCGACAACACGCCGCCGGAAATCGTGGGACTCGCCGCGACCGCCAGCGCCAATGGGATCGAGGTTGGATGGATGGCGAAGGACGCCTTAAGCGTTGTTTCAAAAGCTGAGTACTCGGTGGACGGTGGAGAGTGGACGGTGGTCGATCCGATCACGAAGCTCTCTGATTCTTCCGAAGAAGAATATCGCCTCCATCTTCCGCGCACTCATGCCGGCGAATGCACTATCGCGATTCGGGTAACCGACGAATACGACAATCAGACGGTGCAAAAAACAATTGTGCGGTGACTTGTGACGCTGCCGTCCCGCGTGCGCGTACGGATCAGCTCCGAAGCGGCCGGTCAGATTTCGCTCACGCCGGTGATCTCCCAGGAGATGCCGCTCGAGGAGCTGATCGAAATTCTGCTGCAGGCCGCCGGCAAGGACGCGGCGCGCATCCGCGAGATGCTCGCACGGGGCTCCGTGGTGGAGGGCGCGTCAAGGTTCCGGTGGGACGCGATTCACGCCGACGCCGCGGCCGTCGACGCCGCGATAGGCCGTTTTCCAGACCCCGAGCCGCTGCGCGCATTCGACGCGGCGCGCTGCTTTCAGGCGCGGTTTCGCGGTCCGTACGGAACCATCGAGCTGCCGCGGGAAATTGCCGCGCGGAGGCGGTTGCTTTCGCGCCGGACCTTCTGGTCCGCGCTGATGGACGCAATCGCGCCGTTTCCGCCGGAATACATCGGGTATTCCTACCGGCAACGCGCGGATGAATATCGAATCACTCTGTCGCGCTCCGGAATTTCTCGAATTTTACAGGAAACAGGAAAACTGAAGCATGCGGGGCTTGCAGACCGCCTGCGCCGGTTGGGATTTGAAACCATCGAATTGTCGGTCCGCCGCTGAGCGCGGGACACGCGAGCCGTTCTGATCGCGAACATCAAACCTAACCAACACTCCGGTTAGAGTTTTTGCGCTCGCATTCCGCTTACTTGGGCGGAGGTGTTCACACGATGTTTAAGCACGTAGTCTGGATCGGCGTTGTTGGCGCGATTGCCTTGGCTGCTGATGCGCCGCGGGTGGAACCAAATGCGGGGAACTGGAAGACGTGGATCATCCCGTCCGGAAAGGCGCTCCGTGTCGCGCCACCGCCGGATGCGGCCTCGACGAAAAGTGAGCTTGAGTGGCTTCGAAAAGAAACGCTCACGGCTGGCGCGACCGCTCAAGCGGCCTTCCAGATTAAGTACTGGGATGCCGGGGCGCCGGCCTACCGGTGGATGGATCTGATCGAGAGCCGGATCGCAGCAAACGAGACAATCACTGCTCACCCTCACCGTGTGCTGGCGTACCTGGCAATGGCCATGTACGACGCAACAATTGCCGCGTGGGAATCCAAGTATGCTTACAACCGGCCAAGACCCAGCCAGCTCGATCCTTCCATTAAGACTGCGGTAGCTGTTCCGGACAGCCCGTCCTATCCATCGGAGCACGCGGCGACCGCTGCAGCGGCGGCCGGAGTTCTCGGATACTTTCTGCCGAACGAAGCAGACTCGCTCCAACGACTCGCGGAAGAAGACGCACGCTCCCGTATTTACGCGGGAGTCCAGTACCCGAGCGACTACACCGCGGGGTTCGAACTCGGACGGCAGGTGGCTGCCAAAGTCATCGAACGAATTGCGAACGACGGCTACACACTGACGTGGACCGGCGCCGTTCCGACGGGACCCTGTATGTGGACCGGAACGAATCCGGGAGGCGTTACGGCAACCAGTTGGAAGACTCTGCTGCTTAGCTCGCCCAGCGAATTCAGGCCGGCGGCCCCGCCTGATTGTCATTCCCCGGAGATGGCTGCCCAGGTCGCAACGGTGAAAGAGTTCCAGCGCACATTCATCGCCAGCCAGCGGGCGTTCTACTGGCAGAGCGCTGAAGGAAGAGAGACGTGGCCCTACATTTTCGCGGAAAAGTGGATGTTTGAAGACCGGATGGATCGGAATCCGCCGCGCGTCGCACGAGCTTACGCGCTGCTCACCGCCGCCCAATATGACGCTTATATAGCGAGTCAGGATGGCAAATTCGCTTATTGGTACCTCCGGCCTCATCAACTCGATCCGAGCATTACGCCGTTATTCGCCGTTCCGAACTTTCCAAGTTATCCTTCGAACCACGCGGTGTTTTCGGCCGCGCGGGCCGAAGTGCTGGCCTACCTCTTCCCAGCAAGGGCTGAGCTGGCTCGCGCCACGGCAAAAGAAGCATCCGAATCGCGAATCTGGGCCGGTATTCATTACCCCATCGACGCTGAAGCAGGCATGCAAGTCGGCCGCTCCGTCGCACAGAAATTTATCGACTGGGCCAGGTCTGACGGATCCGAATGATGCTGAGTCTATTGAGAAGCGTTGGCTAACTCGCGCGACAGCCACGCTTTTGCCAGTTTCCAATCGCGATGGACGCTCTGGGGGGAAACGGAAAGAACCTCGGCGGCTTCCTCTACGCTGAGACCGCCGAAGAAACGAAGCTCGATGACGCGAGCCTTGCGTTCATCGAGCCTGGCGAGCGCATCGAGCGCGTCATCCAGGCGAACCAGCTCCTGGTCGCGCTCGATGGTCGCGATATCGTCAGCGAGCGTGATCCGGCAGTCCTGTCCGGCGCGCTTTTCGGCTCTCCGGGCTCGCGCTGAATCTACCAGGATCCGGCGCATGATCTGGGCGGAGATCGCGAAGAAATGCGCGCGATCCTGCCAGCGAACCCCTTCCGCCTCGATGAGGCGCAGGAAGGCCTCATGCACAAGCGCGGTCGGCTGAAGTGTGTGATCGCAGCGCTCGCGCGCGAGGTAGTTCTGTGCGCGCCTGTGCAACTCGGAGTAGACCAGCGGAATCAGCCGATCGAGCGCAGACCGATCGCCCTGCCCCCAGGCTTTGAGGAGCGTCGTCACCGCCGCACGGTCCGGAACTGTCGGATCCACGAGAAGAGTTTATGTTGAATTTTCGCTGAGCGGCGAGTCAGGGCTCCATGAGCCAGATTCCACCGGTGGTCTCCGGTACGTTGAAGACGAAGCCCGAGCGAATGATGCCATTTCCAAAAGGAGTTGAAACGAAATCCCAACGAGGGCTGTGGAAGTGTTGAACTGCGAATGGCTGTCCCTGAGGCTTGCCGCTTTCCGGATCGATTCGCTGTGCGTAAAGGCAGCGGAAACCATCGCGGTCCAGCAACAGGTACAGGAGCTTGCCGTCTGGAGACCATCCGCAGTGTCGTTCGTACTCGCCAGCAACGTCAAGGACAGGGATCCAGTCGGCCTTCTGCGCCGCGATGCCCGGGCGAAATCGGGCGATCCAAATCCGGCTGGCCGTTCGAAATGCGAGCCATCGGTCATCCCACGACAAGTGCGGCCTTGTGAGCCCTTCTCCGCGAAGCACTTCCCGCGGCGCTCCCGACTCTACATCGATAATGCGGACTATAGTTCGCGTTCTGTTGATTCCCAGTATCGACTTGTTGTCGGCGAGCCAGCCAAAAAGCACGCAGTCATCGCAGATCTTGCGAACTATCCCGCCGCTCGACTTCACTACGTAGCCCGTCGAGGGAGGGTAATTGTCGGAATACGCGACGAAAGCGCCGTCCCTCGAAATCGTCGCGTTTACGGATCTATAGGGAAAACTTGTCAGCTCGCGCTCTTCGCCGGTTTGCATGTTGCGGATAACGATTTGCGTCACTCTCCCCCGGTGTTTCACATAGGTCAGCCACCGTCCGTCATCAGACATGCTGTGGCGCCCAGCCTCGAGGGAAAGATCGAGGCGGAGAGTTTTTCTCGGGCCGGCGACCTTCCCGGTGTTGGGGTCGAGCGGCAGCAGAAAGCTTCCTGACGTGCTCTCTGCATGCTGAAACACCAAACGGCCGTTGCGATCCGCCGAAGGTGCGAAGTCATCGCCGGGCCCGCTGGTTACTCGACGAGGCGGACCCTCGATACGGCCGCTTTCCTGAGACACCAGCATAATCCAGACGTTGATGTTGCCGTCCAGATTTGCCGAGAACCAAACACCTTGTCGCGTCCAGTTTTGCGCGAGCCAGTCACCCGTTCGTAAGTCGCCCTTTCCTGCGAATCCGAGTTTCCCGATTGCGCCTTCCGCGCCAATCGGAATCAATTCGTTCAGGTTCTTCGCAAACCACCAGTCATACTCCTCTTTGTCAGAACGGTGGCCCCAGAACAGCACGCTCTGTCCATCGGGCGACCATATAGGATTCCGTGAGTTTGCGAATTGAGGGGCGACCTGGGCAGGCGTGCCTCCGACCGCCGGTATAACGAAAACCTTGCTTGCAAGCGGCGCCCGTGTAGGTTGTACGATGCCCTGCCCGGTCCAGTAGGCGATCCGGCTGCCATCGGGGGAAAACTTCGGCCGGCGTCCTTCAGGAGCAAGTAAACGCGGAGTGCCGCCCAGGGTCGGTATGACGTAGATAGCATTAGTTCCGCTCGAGCGATACACGATTGAACTGCCGTCAGGCGAGAAGTCCGGTTCGCGGTTGTCAGCAGGTCCGCGCGTCAGGCGCAATGGTTCGCCCCCGTTGAGATGTTGCACCCACAAGTCAAGATGATCCTCGCCGGAGCGATCGGACGCGTAGACGACCATGCGGCCGTCAGACGAAATGGCCGGCTCCGTTGCGAGTCCCGGCTCCCATGACACTCGGGTAAAACGTGGCCCGAGAGTCTGCTGAACGTGTCCACTCTGCCGTCGATACAACGTCCAGCCCGCCACCGCCAGCAGAATTGCTCCGAGCGTGGCTAAAGAGAGTGCAATCCACGGTGTTGCGCGACGCTTCGGTGAGGTCGCTGTCACAGATGCTCGTGCGTCCTCAATACCAGGTTGAGAACCGCGAATCGAGTCATCCAGTTCCAGCCGCGCGTCTGCGATGTCGTGCAAACGGCGCCTCAGGTCCTTCGCAAGGCAGCGTCTTATCAACCGATGCACATTGGCGGGCAACTCCGGCGGGAGAGCGTTCCAATCCGGATCGGCCTGCAGGATCGAGACGATCAGGTCCGGGACCGTCCTGCCGGAAAACGGCCGCCGGCCTGTCAGCATCTCGTACAGCACGCATCCGAATGCCCATATATCCGTGCGTTTGTCGACAGCCTCGCCCCGGGCCTGCTCCGGGCTCATGTAGCTCGCTGTGCCGAGGATAGCCCCGGGCTGCGTGGCGTCAGCATTTATGGTGGACGTATCGCCGTCCGCTGCATCTGGTCGATGCGGATCGAGTTTCGCGAGACCAAAATCCAGAACTTTGACGACGCCTTCCGGTGTGAGCTTTATATTCCCGGGCTTCAGATCGCGCTGAACGATACCCCGGTTGTGAGCCGCGTCCAAAGCATCCGCTACCTGGCGTGCTATAACGAGCGCATCCGGTACGTTCAGCGGGCCTTTGCGCAACCGCTCCGCAAGATCGGCGCCTTCGACCAGTTCTAATACCAAACCGCGAAGCCCGCTTGCCTGCTCCAGACAGTAGATTGCTGCGATGTTCGGATGATTCAGCGCAGCCAGGACCCGCGCCTCCCGTTCAAATCTCGCCAGCCTGTCAGCGTCGGAAACGAATGCCGGAGGAAGAACCTTTATGGCTACTTCACGGTGCAGTTGTGTGTCGGTGGCCCGGTAGACTTCTCCCATGCCACCGCAGCCAAGCAGGCTTTTGATGCGATAGATCCCGAACATCGAGTCCGGTGAGAGGCGTGCGCTCGCAGGCGAAACGGCCGCCCACACAGGGCGCTGAAGGAGCTCACTGGAAGAATTCGTATGCCTCAGCAACGACTCGACTTCCCGGTAAAGATCGAGGTCGTCGCCACAAGCTTGGCGCAGAAAAGCCTCGCGCTCTTCCGCTGGGCGTTCCAGCGTCGCGTGGAATAGCGCGTCCACCTGCTGCCACCGATGAGGAGCCAGCGCCATGAGAATTTGAGAATTCTAACATGCACGCCCGCGGAGCGCTCCAGCGCAGTTCGCGCGGCTCGCGTTGATCCCGGAAACAGCGATTGCGGAAAGGGCGGCTCGAAGGAAGACGTCCAAAAGCGGCGCGGGGCCGCGGTTGCGGCCCCGCTCGTCCTTACGCCGCCTTCAAGCCGCCTTCGCGGCCCGAGAAGGGCTTTCGCACCGGAGGCCGGACAGGCCGCGCGCGGCCGGTTTCCATCGGCAGCGGCTGCACACTCCGATTTCGGTAAGTGGTGTGAAAGTATTCGTCCAGCGGGAACAGCGCATAGGGTTCCAGCTCGTAAAACACCAGCCCCAGCTTATGTTGTATTCGGTAGACGGTGTGAAAGAACGTTCCGCGGTCTACATTCAGGCGCCGGCAGGCCAGCCTCCAGTCGGCGCCAAGCAAATAGCGAAACCTGAAAATGCGATATTCCTCTTCGGTGAGTGAACGACGGCTCACATTGATGAAATCCGCAATGTACTCTTCCTCTTTCCGGCCCCACGTGCCTCGGCGGTTCGGACCGGAGTGAATCTCCAGCGTCACCTTGCTCAGGTATTTCTCCCTGGTGCTGCAATACCGGAAGCGTTTGTAGCAAGCGCGGAAGATTGCGCGCAGCACGCAGTCACACGCCGTCGATTCACCCTTCCTGGCCAAAAGGCGCAATCCGATTCCCCGGCAGTGCGCGCATTTTTGTGAAGCCAGCGCCAACGTAGTCGATCTTGTCCACTCTTTCATCCTTTTTGAATGTCCTCCAGGCGGCTGCCGCCGCCCGTTTTCTTGTTTTGTCTGTATGTCTCAATACTAAGGCGAGTCGAAAAAAGGTCAACTATTGCCGAATATTTTTTGTTCGTTCTCGGGCTAGAACACACTATAGTGTTTGGGATATTCCACGATTTACTGCGGGTTTACGGCAAATGATGAAGATTGCGCAATACGCCTTGAATCAGCCGCCTGATTTCTAGTATGGTGGCAGTGCCAGACTGCCTATTTCAAACTGAAATCAGGCGTTCACCGCGGCGCCGCCCCGGTCTCGATTTCCCCATTCATTGATGCGATTCGAAACTTTGCAGCAGCGCCTGCTCGAATACGTGCGTGAAGTCGTCAGAAACGGCGACGCGACCGAGCGCAGTCTCGCCCGGCTCACCGGCATCTCGCAGCCACACATACATAACGTGCTGAAGGGCGTGAGGTCCATGAATTCCGAGATCGCCGACACTGTTCTGGAGCGGCTGGGACTGAGCATTTACGATCTCTTCGAAGCCTCGGAATTATCCAATGCGGCGATGTCGCGCGTGGCCGAACAGGAGGGCCGGATCGAAGCCCCTGTTCTCGTGGACCGGCTCGGTCCCGGTTTGCCTTGGCCGTCGGAGGTCAGCTTGTTTGAGCGGTTTCCTGTGCCGTTCCGGATTGCCGCAGGCATCCACCATCCTGTGGTGGTCCGGCTTGCAAATGACCCGCGCATGTTCGGCGTCCTGAACACTGGTCTCGCGCTGCTCGATCGCTCCGAATCCGGGCGCAGGGCGCCGGATGCGGCAAGTCTGTGGGCCGTCTGCCGCGGCGGAGAGGGCGTCATCCGGTGGGTCCGGGTGGGGCGCGCCGGCGTTTATCTTGCCGCCGCAGACTGCCTGGACTGCCCGAGTCGCTGGGAGTACGTGCGCATTCGCGAGCGCGATCTTCCGGAAATCGTGAAAGCGCGGGTCACGATCCTGAAGACGCCGGAGCCTTCGCGCGCGCCGCGCCGACTTCCCGGTAGGTCTCAAGAACCAATTCTGCGGCGCGCCGCCAGCTGAACCGCTTCAACTGCTCATAGCCGCGCGCAACGCAGTGGACCCGGACCTCGGAGTTGAGCAGAGCATCGCGCAGCCCCCGAGCGATATCGAACACGTTTTCCGGGTTCACCAGCACCGCCGCGTCGCCCACCACCTCCGGCAGCGAGCTGACGTTTGAACACACCACAGGCGTGCCGCAGGCCATCGCTTCAAGCGGAGGCAGGCCAAAGCCTTCGTAGAGGGATGGAAACGCGAACGCCGCGGCAGCCTTATAGAACATCCGCAACGTTTGAATCGGCACGAACCCGAGAAACCTTACGGCATGTTCGACCCGGCTGCGGATTACAGCCTGCCGCACGGCTGGGTATTTCGAGATTTCGTCTCCGATGATGATCAGTCGCAGGTCGCAATAAATCGGGTGCCTCGCCAACTCGCCGCGAAGTACGGCGAAGGCTTCTACCAGCCGAGGAATATTCTTCTGCGGCCGTATGTTGCCTGCGTACAGGATAAACGGATAGTTGATCTGGTACCGCTCCATCGTGCGATAGGCGTCCTCCAATTCCAGGCCGCGCGAAGGCGCCGTAAAGACTGGGTCCGGGGCGTTGTAGATCAGCTTCGTGCGCTCGACCGGAATGCCGAGGGTGTGCTGGATATCGCGGCGCGTCGCCTCGGAGACCGAGATAATGCTGTCGGCCCGCTCCAGACCGCGCCGCAGCCGGTACAAATGCCAGTCCTGCCGCCAGTCGCGGCTGCCCACAAACAGGAGAGTGCTGATATCGTGCACGGTGACGACGTATGGCTTGGGCATCCAAAAGGGGACGGCGTTGAGCGGAACATGGTAGAGGTCGGCGCGGCAGCGGCGCAGAAATGCCGCATATGCGACGCCCGGTCCGAGCAGACGTTTCGGGGGTTCGAACGCCGTGATCTCGAAATTGGCGGGCAACTGCGGCACTTCACTGGCGTCCGCCGGGGAGACGACCACGGTGTAACGGTCCTGCGCGTCGATGCAGCCGAGGGCGGCCAGCAGGTTTCGAATGTAGGTGCCGACGCCGAAATCGCGAATTTTACGCGCGTCAAAAACGATATGCAGCGGCGCCTCCGTGCGGACCGCCCGGACAGGGGACAAACTATGCCCCGCGACGTTGTTCGAGAGCGGCGATTTTAGCAACCCGACGCGCATGGCGTCCGCCTTCAAACTCCGTATTGAGGAACGCATCGACCAGCCGGCAGGCGCGGTCGAAATCCGTATAGCGAGCTCCGATGGTCAGCACGTTAGCGTCATTGTGAGCCCGCGTCAGTCGCACTTCCTCTTCATTCACTGCGAGCGCCGCCCGGATGCCGTGCAGCTTGTTGGCGGCGATCGACATGCCCACTCCCGTCGAACAGACCAGAATGCCGCGGTCGGCTGCGCCGGACGATATCGCCGATCCCACCGACGAGGCGTAGTCCGGATAGTCGGTTGAATCCGGGCTGCTCGCGCCGAAGTCGATCACTTCGTGCCCGCGCGCCTCCAACGCTGGGCGCAATTGTTCTTTCAGGGTGAAGCCCGCGTGATCGGCGCCAAGCGCGATCTTCATAGGTATTCCAGATCTTATCACCGGCGCTTCACCGGCCCGGGCTGGGGGGATCTCCGCTCAGCGGGTGAACCGCGAACACGTACTCTTCAACCGGTCTTCCGCCGATCAGATGTTCCCGAATGATCCGTTCGAGGACGGGCGGCGTACAGGAGTGGTACCACACGCCGTCGGGATAAACGACCGCAATCGGCCCGCGGGCGCAGATGCGAAGGCAATTCGCCTTGGTCCTGTAAACGCAGTTCGGGCCGGTGAGGAGGCCCAGTTCTTTCAGCCGGCGCTTGAGATGATCCCAGGCCGGCGCGCTCACTTCACGCGGCGCGCACTTGGGCTCGGTCTGGTCGGCGCAAAGGAAGATATGGCGGCCGAGCCGGGAAATTTGCAGCGTCTCCGCGATGCTGGCGAGGGCTGGGTCTGTCATGATGGGGTCCGCGTTCACTGCGTTGCCGGCCACGATGCTTGCGCCGACGCCTCGCGGAAGAGCGCGCGCTCGGCGGCTGGCGGCTCAATGCGCCAGTTGTGGTCCGCCTGGGCCGGCAGTTCGCCGTGCTGGGTGTAATACTCTACGATCAGATCGCGGATCTCATCCGCGGATCGCCAGAGAACCGGCGCATGACGAAACATGCCGTAGCCCGCGCTGCCGCCGGCGCGATAGCTGTTTATCGCGATCCGGAGCGGCGTGTCGTCGGACAGCGGCTTGCCTTTGTAGCGCAAATTTCTGATGCGTTGGCCGACCGGACGGCTGAGATCGATCTCGTATTCAACGCCGCTCGCCATATCGAAATTAAAGCCTGGGAACCTGTGATCGATCAGCGCCTGCGATGAACAGTCTCCCTCGCATTGTTTGAAATATCTGGCGGCGTTTTCAAGCGCCAGACGGACCATTTTCCCGACGCCGCGGATGGCGAGCAGCGTGTTGTCGTAGGGATACAGGGCCGCAATCTCGCGAACTGTGACCGGACCTTGGCGCACGCGCACGTTTGTGTTGAAGCAGGCGGCGAAGGACACATCCGCGCCCGTGAGGGCCATCTGCACAATATTGATCGCGTCGACAAGCGGCGTGTCCTCGACGCGGCACAGCCTGGAATCGAGGTCAGCCGCCGCGTGAGCCGCAGGCGCTCTCAGGTACTGCTCGGCTGCGTCGAAATACGGCTTCGCCATTCGAATCAGGGCTTCATCAACGGGCGTGGAATCGGTTACCGGAAGGAGTCTGCTCTTTTTGGCGGCGACGCGCCAGCGCCCACCCGACTCCTCCAGCGTGAAATCCATGCGTCCCAGCGAAATCCCCCAGTTCTTGGGTTGCATCAGGAGGACATTGCCGATCCGAGCCGTCTCAAGCTGCTGGTGCGTGTGCCCGAATACGATGGCATCAATTCCCGGCACGCCCGCCGCGATGTCGTATATCATGTTTTCGCTCGGCGCGCCGCCGGAATCCGCGGCGCCGGTCTTCAGATCCCGGCCAAGGCCGGCGTGAGCCGCCACAATGACCAAATCCGGCCTGGCCTCCGCCTTCAGCCGGGCAACAGCCTGTTCAACGCCGGTCTTGCCCGGCAGAAATTCATAACCCTTGTAGGATTCGGGTTGATCCCACAACGGAACGCTGGGCGTGGTCACGCCGATGATCGCAACGCGAACGCCGGCGATTTCCTTGACAATGAACGGCTCAAACGGACGGTTGTCCGCGCCCGGCGAGACGCGAATATTGGACGAGATCCATGGGAAGCGCGCCTCCGTCCGAGCGCGGTCCAGGTTCTTCAGTCCGAAATTGAACTCATGATTGCCCACCACCATCGCGGCATACCCGAGCGAGTTCATGGCCCGCATCATGGGATCGCCGTCAAGAGGCGTTCCCAACGGCAGATTCAGCGGCAGTTTTCCGAATTTGACATAGTGCTGATAAACGGACTCAAGCGGGGCGCCCTGAATGACATCGCCGCAGTCCACCAGAACCGTGTTGGGGTTCTCCGTCCGGATCTTCTGGATGAGCGTGGCGACTTTCGCCAAACCGCGCGGCGCCGGGTTGCCGGTATAGAAGTCATACGGATAGATGTTGCCGTGCAGATCCGTTGTCGCAAGCAATGTAATTTCGACGGTTTTTGCCCGCCCGGAAAGGGCGAGAAGGACGGTAAAGAGTACAAGTTGCGCAGTGCGCATTGGACGTCAATTTCAGTATAATCGGGCCTGATGAAATCATTGATTTTGCTACTTCTGGCTGGGCTGTGCGCGCTTGGCCAGACGCCCGCCGCAAAAAAGAGCGGCGCTGTGCGGCACACCGCGAGCAAAGGGGCGAGCGCTCGGCTTGCCAACCCGGCGCTATGGAATAGGCAGGCGCCGCCTGAGTTCAAAGCAAAACTGACGACAACCAAGGGCGACATTGTCATCGACGTGCACCGCGACTGGGCGCCTCTTGGCGCCGACCGTTTCTATAATCTGGTTCGCAGCGGATTTTTCACCAACGTAAGCTTCTATCGCGTGGTTCCCAACTTCATCGTCCAGTTCGGCGCATCGCCCGATCCAAAAGTCGAAGCAGCATGGAACAAAGCGCCGATCAAAGACGACCCCGTCAAGCAGAGCAACAAGCGCGGATTCGTCACATTCGCAATGGGTGGTCCAAACACGCGCACCACGGAAATCTTTATCAATCTGAAGGACAACACGCAGCTCGACGGCATGGGCTTTGCGCCCTTCGGCGAAGTTGTGGAAGGAATGGACGTGGTCGACAAGTTGTACAGCGGCTATGGAGATATGAAGGAGATGGGCGGCCGCGGTCCCTCGCAGCCGCGTGTACAAACCGAGGGTAAGGCTTATCTCGACAAGGAGTTTCCGCAGCTAGACAGCATCAAATACGCGTCCATCACTTCCCCGGCGCCTTCTGCGCCTCCGGCCAAGAAAGGCGGCGCCGCTCCGCCAGTGAAAAAGACCATGCCAGTGACCAAGTAAAGGCGGGAACGAACCGGAAGGCGTTCTGAGCTGTAGTACGCCGGATTTCGGGCGGAACACCAAACAACTCGGAACGCCATTTCTGGTGCTTAGAGAACTTAGCGACTCCGGAGTTCCGGATCGCTCGTGGAGGACATTCTCTTCTTTGCCTCAGTAGTGGACCAAGAGAGGAATATTCTCACGAAATCCTGACCGATATCCAGACGCAGAAGTGTGGTCCAGCCTCCAGCCGCGCTTCTCCGCGCTACATGGGTCCTGCGCCTGCGGAGGGGCTACAGGGATAAATCTGCGGTTCGACGCGCCATCGCGCCCGGTACGCCGACGTAATTTTCTCCTGAAAGGCCTCCACCGCCCGAGGATCGACGAGATTAACCGTGCAGCCGCCGAACCCGCCGCCAGTCATGCGCGCTCCATACACGCCGGGAATGCCGAGCGCGGAATCGACCAGGAAATCCAGCTCCGGGCTGCTGACTTCGTAGTCGTTTTGCAGGCTGCGGTGAGACGCCACAAACAGCTCCCCCATGCGCCGCAGATCAGCGCTCCGGGAGGCGTCTGCGAAGGCGTTCACCCGCTCGTTTTCGGTGATCACATGACGGGCGCGCCTTCGCGCCGGATCGGGGATCCTATCGGTGATCATATCCAGGGTTGCGTCTCGCAGAGAACTGACATGCGGAGAGCCTTTACGAATAAACTGCACGGCTTCGGCGCACTCTGCCACCCTCTGCCGGTACGCTGAGGTTCCCAGGTCATGCTTCACCATCGTGTTTACCGCCAGAATGGCGACGCCGTCAGGCAGGGGGACAGGCTCATACTCGAGGCTCCGGCAATCGATTTTGATCGCCGCATGCGGCTGCCCGAACACGGAAATGAACTGGTCCATAATGCCGCACGGCATGCCGACAAACTGGTTCTCCGCGCTATGACAAATGCGGACCAGCTCCATTCGGTCAGTGATCGCGCCATCGGACAGCGCAAGCGCGGATGCAACCTCGAGCGCTGCCGACGAACTCAGGCCGGCGCCGACCGGAACGGTTGAATGAATTAGGATATCCTTCGGTTGAATCTTGTATCCGCGCAGCGCGAGCTGCTGGGCCACGCCGAACACATAATCGCTCCAGTCGCCGCGCGGCCTTGCATTCCCGATCGCCTCCGCCGGCCATTCGGCGCCCTCCAGCAGGTCCTCCGAGTAGATCCGCAGCTGGCCCGGCGCCGCGCTCGGCGCCGCGGCTATGTAGCACGCCAGTTCGATCGCTATCGGCAGCACGAATCCTTGGTTGTAGTCCGTATGTTCGCCGATAAGATTCACGCGTCCCGGCGCGCGGAAGAGCGCCGGCGCCCGATCCCGCGGAAATCGCTCTGGATATTTTTGAATCAGGTAGTCCGCCGGGACAGCCACAGCAGCAGTCCTCCAAACGCCAGCATAGAAATACCCGTGTAGAGATTCACGTTCACCGGAGTTAGCGGCGCGCTGTAGCCGGAAAACAGACCGACCACGGTGAGAATGATCCCCATTAAAAGGAAGAACCATCCGGATGGAATTCGAAGATCCAGCATTGCCTTGCCTATCGGAAAAGAAAATTGAGGCCGAAGCACACGATGGCCACGCTGATCGCCAGGGGCCACGGCCGGCGATACCAGGGCTCGCCGGTTTCTCGTGGAATGACTGTGGTTCCGTAGACCAGGCCTTTCAGTTGCTCTTCGGGCGCCGGCTTCGTCGCCAGGCTGACCAGCACGGTCATCAGAAAACACGCGGCGAAGGCGAAGGTTGCCACCCAAAAGTTCTGGGCCATGGTCGAAGGGAACTGGTGCACCGGGGTGATCCAACCGCCCTTTCCTTCGGCAGTCGTCAATCCGTGCGTCAGGGTGGCGGCAGCAGTGCCGGCGATCAGACCTGTGAAGGCGCCGTGTCCAGTGGTTCGCTTCCAGAACATTCCCAGCAGAAAGGTCGCAAACAAAGGGGCGTTCACGAACCCAAATACGAGCTGGAGAATGTCCATCATATTGTTATAGAGCCGCGCGACGTAGGCGGCGCCAATCGAAGCGACCGTGCCAAAGATGGTGGTGAGGCGCCCAACCGTCAGATAGTGCGAGTCCGGCGCGTTGCGGCGAATGTAGCCTTGATAAATGTCGTAGGTAAATACCGTGTTGAACGCCGTCACATTCCCTGCCATTCCGGACATAAACGACGCCATCAAGCCGGTGAGGCCGAATCCCAGGAGCCCGGAAGGATAGAATTTGGCCATCAAGGTTGTCAACACTTGGTCGTAGTCATACCCCCCGCCACTCTTCAGCGGCAAGCTGTAACCGGAACCCATGTGGTTCAGCGCCACCGCGGCGACGCCGGGCACGATCACAATAAAGGGCAGAAACATTTTGGGAAACGCTCCCACCAGGGGCGTTTTTCGCGCCGAGGACATGGAGTCCGCCGCCATCGCGCGCTGTACCACCAGAAAGTTCGTACACCAGTAGCCGAACGACAGAACAAACCCCAGACCGATCAGCATCCCGATTACGTCAACGCCCATCGGATTATCCGAGGCGCTGCCCATGTAGCGCCAGGAGTGCACCATTTGCGGCGGCACGCGCGCCGCGATCCCTTGCCATCCCCCGGCGCGCCACACGGCCAGAACGGCGAGAGGCGCGAATCCGAGCACGATCAGGAAAAACTGGAGCACCTCATTGTAAATGGCGCTGGTCAAACCGCCCAAATAGGTGTAGATCAGGACGATCGCCGCTGACAGCAGCACCGAAGCCGTGAAGCTCCATCCGAGCACAAGCTGAAACAGGAGACCCAGAGCGTACATCGAAATGCCGGATGAAAACAGCGTCATCACCGCAAACGTGATCGCATTAAAGCCCCGGGTCTTTTCATCGAACCGCAGCTTCAGATATTCCGGTACGCTGCGGGCGCGGCTGCCGTAATAAAACGGCATCATGAACAGGCCGACAAACAGCATGGCCGGAATCGCGCCAACCCAATAAAAATGCGCGGTCATGATGCCGTACTTGGCCCCGGATGCGCACATCCCGATCAACTCTTGAGCTCCGAGGTTTGTTGCGACGAAGGCGAGGCTCGTGATCCACAGCGGCACGGAATGACGCGAGGTGAGGAAGTCTTCGCTGGTGGCGACGCCCCGTCTGAGCACCCAGCCAATGCCCAGCACAAAGGCGAAGTAGATTACGAGAATCAGGTAGTCGACGTAGGCGAGCGCCAAGCGATGAGTCTATCACAGCGCTTGGAGATTCCCTCGATGGATAGCGCCGTGGGTTGAACTTCCAAATCCCCACAGGGCGTCAGCGTTTTGTTTAACCGCCCAGTCGCAACGCCCGGGCGCGAAGCGGCAGCGTCCGGCCGCGGACTGGCTCGGACACAAGGTTGTGGCAGTCCTCCGGGCGGGTCTTGCGCTCCGTTGCTGATTCGCAGGGTAGAGTATACTCTCGTTCGAGAGGCGCTCTCGCGCCGGTCCGTTTTGCCGAGAGTTGGATCTGAAGTTCATAACACGGCTGTCTGTGAGCGCTGGTCATGAGCCAGCCAGCGAACGTGACCGCATGGCTGGTCCGAATGTCCGGGCCTCTGGCGGGGACCCGGTATCTGGTCCGCGATTCAATTACTCGCGTCGGCCGCAGTTCGCAGAATGACGTCCCGCTGGTTGATTGTCCAACCGTATCCGTCCATCATCTCGAAATACGCAAGCAAGGCGCCGATTACAAGATTCACGATCTCAACAGCACCAACGGGACGTTTGTCAATGGCGAGCGCGTCACCGAAGCGGTCCTGAAGCCTCCTTGCAATATTCAGCTCGGCAAAGGCGGGCCCGAGCTTACCTTCCTGCTGGATGACGCGGCCCCGGTTCCGGTGAACGAAACGCTGGTGGCGCATCCCTCCGACGTTCTCAAATCCGACGCCGGCGCGTCAGCCCCGGAAGAATCCCGCATCACTCGCGCGCACGACGATCTGCTGGTCGAAGCTGTCGCAAGATCCCGCATGGTTCGCCACAAAGGCATCGGCGACCAGACGCTCATGATTATGCGGCAGACGCTGGACAAAGCCATCCATCGCACGCGGCGGAAATTCGTCAAGACCATCGCGGTCCTGGCCGCCCTGCTTCTGGCTGTCTCGGGGTTCGGAGTCTGGAAAATTCTGGCCCTGCGGGCGGAGAAACAGAGAATTGATGCGGCGATCCGCGACATCGAGGCTCAGCTTCAACGCGCCAACCAGAACGCCGCGGATGTGAACGAGCTCTATGACCGCCTCAGCAACTACGAAGATCAGGCGAGGGGGCTCGAAAGGACCTTTTTGTATCGCGTGAGCATGCGCAGGAACGCGGACCCGATCGAGCAGGAGGTCAAGCGCCTCCTGGCGGAATTCGGAGCGGAAACGTACACCGTCCCGCCGGATTTTCTCGAGCAGGTCAAGCGATTCATTCAGCGATATCAGGGCCCCGACCGCCCGCACATCGTCAAAGGACTCGGACAGGCGCAGAATCAGCTGGAGACCGTCCGGAAGATCTTTGAGGAAGATCATCTTCCGCCCGATCTGGCTTACATGGCAATCGTTGAGAGCTCGCTCAGCGCTGAGAACAGCAGTTCGATGAACGCCGCCGGCCTGTGGCAATTCACGCCGTCGACGGCCAGGGCGTTCGGGCTGAAGGTTCAAGGCGGAATTGATGAGCGGCTGGATGTGCGTAAGTCTACCCGGGCGGCGTGCCGTTACATGCGAGACTTAATTCTCGATTTTGGCGCCGGCAGCTCCGTGATGCTTGCGCTCGCAGCGTACAATGTCGGTCCCAGCAGAGTCAAACAAGCCATCCGGCGCGTCACAGATCCAATCAAACAGCGCAATTTCTGGTACCTGTATCGCGCGCATGCCCTTCCTGAAGAAACCCGTGAATACGTTCCGAAGGTCATCGCTGTGATGATCATCGCGCGGCATCCGGAACGGTACGGTTTCTGATCCGCGACGGCGCTCTGTCGTCGATCTAGTACCCTACTGACGCGAACGCTCCTGGCCGATACAGCGGGATATGCTCAAATCCACACGATTTCTCGCGCCAACGCTGGCGGTAATGTGCAGCGTTGCGTTCGCCGCAAGGCAGGATTGTACGACCCAGCCGGGCGCTGCGGTCGGTGACGGGCCAGTTAGCGCCGAGGCGGTTTTTACCACGGGTGAAGGGTTTATTTCGATTACGCTCTCCAATTTGCAGGCTGATCCACGGAGCGCCGGTCAATTATTGAACGGCGTCGCGTTTACGCTCAGCGAGGGTCAGACCAGCGGCTCGCTGGGACCGAACTCAGCCAACCTCCGGCAGGTGAAAAGCGGCGGCGTATTTACCGATTTCGGGCCTTCCTCGACCGGCTGGGCCCTGGCCAGCGATTCCGGCGCGGGCTTGCGATTGTGCGTGCTTTGCAGCAACTTGGGGGCGGCTGGTCCGAGTCATCTTCTCATTGGCGGCCCGGCCGGCTCCGGCCGATATGAATCGGCAAACGGTTCCATTGCTGGGAATCGGCCGCATAATCCGTTCACCGCCGAGAGCGCGACATTCCTTGTCTATGTGCCTGGCCTTACCGAGAGCTCGACAGTTACCAGCGTAACTTTCTTCTTTGGCACGCAGGATGGAATCACCGCGCCGGGTTTCTGCGGCGGAACGCCGGTGCTCGAATAGTGTTTATTTTGCGGCGGCCGCGGGAGGGTGATAAAACCGCCCTCCGGCCATCCGCATGATCTTGCCCCACAGCGCGCGACCGAGCTCGGGAAGATCGTCCTCGCGATCGGGTATTACCTGGATATGCAGGCCGGCCATTTCATCCGTGCTGCCTGCTCCCCAGGTGACCCGCTTCGGCGGAAAGCTGGGATTGTGTGGATTGGCGACGGAATTATCGTATGTGAACTCCATCTCAAGGCGCGTCCCCGCGGGCAGCGCCACGGGTTCGACGTATCGATATTGCTCCTGTTCATCGAAGTCCCAATCGTCAATCCAGATCAGCCATACCCGCTCACCGGAAGGAAGCGTGGCCCATCCTTTCACATCTTTGCAAATATAGTGAGCGTGCGGAATGATGCCAACGGCATGAACGTCCACCGGCAGCACAAAATGATCGCGCACCTTGTAGGCGCGCTCTCCGGGGGGTATATCAATGTCACGCGAGACCAAGCCGACATCCACGACGTGGCGACTGGGGGCCGCCTCGGTGAAGTACAACGCGATTGCAGCCTGTTCGGTCTGATCTTCGCTGCGCGGATGAAAGTGCTCCTGGACAACGATGAAAGCCCCGCGCGGCAGCAGCACTGCCGTTCCGGGATACATCTCTACCGGCCCCGATCCGGGCGACCAGCCGCCAAGCGCGCCTGAAGGGAGAAATCCCGGCGTGCCGAAGCACGAGTATCCTTCCCCGCGCGGATCGAGCCGCTGCGAGGCGTGGCCCGCGTCGAGGAATAAGAGCGCATGATGGACCACCGAGCGATTCGAAGGCTTGAACTCGACAGCGCGCACCCAACGGTTCCGGTCCAGAGCCGTGGGAACAACGAAGCACCGGTAGGTATCTTTGCCGCGCGCCGGCGCGACGTAGGGGCGCCTCACCCGCAGGATGAGATCCGGCTTGCCGAGCCGCCACTCATTATCGAAGACCGGAGGCGGCGGGAGCGCGGACGGATCTCCTTCCGGGGCGCCTGCCTCTGCCCATGCCGCCAGCGTCCGGATTTCGGCGTCGCTGAGCCGGCGTTCCCCCGCGAAATGGCCATACCCGGGCGCCGGTTTCCAGGGAGGCATCTGCCGTTTCGCTGTTACCCTCGCAATCAGCTTTGCCCATCGCGCCGACTCCTGATAGGTGATCAGAGGAAAGGGCGCAACTTCTCCCCGGTGATGGCACGATGCGCAGTGCCGGTACAGGATAGGCGCAACCTCGCGCGTGAAGGTTGGCGCCGCTGAAGCGGGAAGGGCCGCGAAAAGCGGCAGAAACAACCGAAACATGCTCAAGTGTGGCCGAGAACCGGGTGCGGTTGATAACACTCCTCGAGCTGGCGAATCTCGTCCTTTTCCAGTTTGATTTTCATCGCCGCGACCGCGTCTTCGAGGTGTTGCATTTTGCTCGCGCCAATAATGGGCGCTGTGACGCCCGGTTTGCCTAGCATCCACGCCAGTGCGATTTGCGCGTTTGAAACGCCGCGGCGCTGGGCCACCTGCGTGAGCCGCTCCACAACGGCAAAATCGGACGGCTGATAGTACAGCCGGTGAGCGTATTCGTCGGTTTTAGCGCGAATCGTTTCTCCGAAATCCTGCGGCCGGCGGTTGCCGGCGAGAAAACCGCGGGCCAAGGGGCTCCACGGGATGATCCCGACGCCTTCCGCCATGCACAGCGGAATCATTTCGCGTTCTTCTTCGCGGTAAATCAGATTGTAATGATTTTGCATGCTGACAAAACGCGATATGCCGCGCTCGTCGGACTTATACAGCATCTTCGCGAACTGCCAGGCGTACATCGAAGACGCCCCGATATAGAGCGCCTTGCCGGCCTTTACAACGTCGTCGAGCGCCTCTAACGTCTCTTCAACCGGGGTGTCGTAGTCGAAGCGATGGATCTGGTAGAGGTCCACATACTCCATTCCAAGCCGTTGAAGACTGTTATCGATCGCATAGTGGATGTGCTTGCGCGACAGGCCGCGCTCATTGGGCTGGTCCCCCATGGCGTTGAAAACCTTGGTGGCGATCACGACGTTTTCGCGCGACGGCGCGAAATCGCGGATCGCGCGGCCGAGAATCTCTTCGCTTAAGCCAAGCGAGTAGATGTCCGCCGTGTCGAAAAAATTGATGCCGAGCTCGAGAGCGCGCTTGATAAACGATCGCCCCTCATCCTCTTCGAGAACCCACTCCCGCCACTTCTTGGAGCCATACGTCATCGTGCCGAGGCACAGCCGCGACACTTTCAGACCAGTGTTACCGAGCCGTGTATATTCCATCTGAGATCTATTTTGCAGGCTCATGCGCGAACTATGCAGCGGTTCGACCGGCTGTTTACACACGTACGCCATCTGGCTTGCATCTTGGGGGGTGGGTGTAGGACCGCAGCTCCGGAAGGCGTTTGCGCGCCGGTTCCCGCTGAGCGTAAAGAAGGGGGCTTAGCTGGAAACCGCCAGTGGGTTTGGAAACGCGTCCGAATCCGCCGTCGCTTTATGCAGGCACTGGAAATCCTTTTCCAACACGATCTCCAGACCAGCGCGATTGGCAGTGATTCCCGTTTGGTCTGTTTCCGCCCACCGCTGAGCTAATTCTTGGGGCGCACGCAAGCAGATCTCGCCCGCTCTGTAAGTCGCCTCGATCTCTGTGGCGCCCGGCGTCAGCTCAACCGCGTACGTCAGCGCTGCGCCGCCCGGAAACTGAATGGAGTCGCTCACGCGGCCGCTCATAGAAAGTTGTTCCACTTCGCGGCGGTTTAAACGAAAACGAATGACGTTGCTCTGAATGCGCATCTTCATAGGCGGACTCTTGCTCCTATCTTACAGTTCGAAAAGCCGCGCCAGATTAGATCCCTCGCGCACGATGGTCTGCGTCCGCTCCGGACCTGTCGAAACGCATCCAATTTCAACGCCGGTCCGCTCTTCCAGGAACTCGAGGTAGCGCTGCGCCGGACGCGGCAGCGCATCGTAGCGCGCGATGCCCTGCGTCGAAGCCTTCCAGCCGGGCAGTTTTTCATATACCGGCTCAATGGCCAGCATCCCGCGGTACGTCGCCGGCATCTCCGTCGTCTCCTTGCCGTCCACCCGATACGCGACGCAGACTGGAATCTCGCCGAGCTCGTCGAGCACATCCAGTTTGGTCATGATCAGGCTATCGAATCCATTCACGCTGGCCGTGTATTTCAGCAATGGCACGTCGAACCACCCGCACCGCCGCGGCCGGCCCGTCACCGCGCCGTATTCGTTGCCGCGGCGGCGAATCAGTTCACCGAACTCGTCCAGGCTCTCCGAAGGAAACGGACCTGACCCGACGCGCGTAATATAGGCCTTCGTCACGCCCAGAATGCCGTCCATCCGCGTGGGCGGAACGCCGGTTCCCGTGCAGGCGCCGCCTGCCGCCGCGCTAGAGGAGGTCACAAACGGATACGTGCCGTGATCGATGTCCAACATCGTGCCCTGCGCGCCCTCGAACAGAACGCTCTTGCCCTTGGCGATCGACTCATTCAAAAATCGCGCGGTGTCGCACACCATCGGACGCATGCGGTCTGCAAAACGCTCGTAATCCTCGCGAATCCGCGCGTAATCGATAGGCTCATCGATCTTGAACGTTTCCGCCAGAATGCGTTTGTCCTCGGCCAGGGTGTCGAACAAGACGCGAAAACTTTCGCGATCCAGCAGATCGGCTACGCGAATTCCGCGCCGCCCAACCTTGTCTTCGTACGCCGGTCCGATTCCACGCGAGGTCGTGCCGATTGGGATCCGGTTCTCGCGCGCCTCCGACATCTTCTCCACCAGCCGGTGAAATGGAAAAATCACATGCGCGCGGTTGCTGATAAACAGATTGCCGCGAACCTGAATCCCCGCGCTCTCAAGCGTCTCTATCTCCTCGAGCAATGCGGCAGGATCCACGACGACGCCGTTGCCGATCACAGCCTGAATGCCTGGCCGCAGTATGCCGCTCGGAATCAGCTTGAGAACATATTTCTTCTCGCCGATGAAAACCGTGTGGCCGGCGTTGTGCCCGCCCTGATAACGCGCGACAATATCGAAGCGATCCGAAAACAAATCCACGACTTTACCCTTGCCCTCATCGCCCCATTGCGCGCCAAGCACAATAATATTGCTCATCCTGAAGCGTCCGGTTGGTTGTAGGCCGAACCTTATTGTAACTGGTAGGGCGGGGCTCCAGCACTCAAGCGGTCTTTGAGCGCTTTCGCCTCAATAAACGATCCGGTCCTTCTTCGCTTCAAACTTCTTCGCGTCGATCCCCGGAATCTTGACCACGTCCTCCCAGGACTTAAAATTCCCGTTCGCCTCGCGGTAGCGCACAATCGCGGCGCCGTCCGCGGCGGGAATGGCCAGAAAGGCCGCAATCTGCTTCGCGTCCGCCGTGTTGATATTCAGCTTCGCGGGAAGCGCCGGCTGCCCGCCCGGCTTGTCAGGACCGTAATTTTTGGTCAGATAATCGAGCACGGCGTTAAACTCTTCATCGCTCGCATCCGCGCCCTTGTCCACCATTGCTTCGATCGTGGCGCGCCACTGTTCGCGCGTGCCGCGGCGGCTGGTCACGAGGTCCAGCTTGTGGCAACTGCCGCACACCTTGGCCAGCAGCTTGTGGCCTTCGTCATCGGCGGTCTTCTCCCCCTGGGCCGCATAGCCGGCCCACGCCAGCGCGGCGATCGCCGCGCCTGCAACCATCAGTGCTGCTCTCATAACACTCCTTGAGCCAGCGTCGCGGTTGACCGGTTGGCCGTTGGCCCTCCGGCGCGCCGTCCTCCGGCCCAGCGTGACGATTCCCGGATCCGCAATGCCGCCGGCAGCCGCAGCGTGATCGATCCGCTGCGCTCGGTCTTGTTCTCGATCCGCTCCAGCAGAATTTCCGCGGCTCGGAACCCGATATCGTATGCGGGCTGCTCCACGGTGGTAATCGCCGGCGAGAACAGGCCGGGCACGGTCAATTCATCAAACGTCACGAACGCGATATCATCCGGCGTCCGCAGCCCGCATTCCCGAAAGGCGCGCAGCACTCCCAATCCGCTGGGTCCGTTCGTTGACAGGATCGCGTCCGGGCGTCTCGCCGCGTCCTGCAAACGGGCGCTGCACAGGGCGGCTATATTCTCCAGCCGCAGGTTGCCCTCCCAAATCATGTCGGGGTCGAGGCCCAGTCCGGCCCGGGTCAGCGCCTGCCTGCATCCAAGCAGCCTGCGCCGCTCGTTTTTCAAGCTCAGCGGCCCGGTCACGATCGCAACCCTTTGGCATCCCATGTCCACCAGATGTTGGACGCCCATCTTCGCCGCCTCGATATCGTCCACGGCGACAGAATCCACCGGCAGCCGGTCCGGAATCCGGTCCAGACACACCACTGGAATGCCCGATTCAATAATGCGCAAAATTTGCGTCACCGGCGTAGGCGCGGCGGCGATCACCAGGAGAATACCTTCCACCCGCTGCGACCGGAGCAGCGAGAGCAACTCCTTCTGCCGCTGCCCATCATCATCGGAATTGACCGCGATCAAAGAGTACCCGCGCCCCCGCGCCGCCATCTCCGCGCCCCGAATCACCTGTGGATAAAACGAGATCGTCATGTCCGGCACGATGATGCCCAGCGTACGCGTGCGGCTGGTTTTAAGGCTGCGCGCGACGTGATTGGGATGATAGTTCAACTCCCGGATCGCCGCCTGCACTTTCAGCCTGAGCGCCTCGCTGACGTGAACCGACCCGGTTATCACGTGCGAGACGGTGCCGACGGAAACGCCGGCGCGGCGCGCCACTTCTCTGATGGTCGGCATTGCTGCTGAATCGCCTCGAGCGACCGGCTACAGATTCCTGATCCGGATATTCCGGACTTCAATCTTCATCGCAGGCCCTCGGTGCACCTGTATGCCGATCAGCCCGCTCATCTTGCGATTGGCTGCGTCATCGTCCACCAGCATGCTCATCACATGACCGTTCCAGGTCTGAATTAGCGTGTTGCCGCGCGCAATAATATCGACGTCGTTCCAGTCGGTCCCTTTTATGAAAGCCTTCAGCTCGCCGCTATCTCCGAGCGATCCAATCAGACCTGGCTTCTTTCCGTTCGCAATGTAGGTCGCCTGCCCCCGAAGCGCCAGAAATCCGCGCCCACGCTCTTCATAGATCTGACCGGTGAACGTCTGCTGGCCGTCGATGTCGGCCTGGTAGCCCTTCATGGCCCACTTGATATCGGGAAGCTCCACGCTGCGGTACTGGATCCCGCTGTTGAATCCGGTCAATCGGTATTGAAGTCGCAGTTCGAAATCGCCGGGAGAACCGCCGCGCCAAATTAAAAACGTATTCTGCTGCGGCTGCTTTTCCGCCGTCGTCTCGCCGACGATCGTCCCGTTCTCAATACGCCAGAACTGCGGATCGCCATCCCAACCGTTCAGCGTCTTGCCGTCAAAAATCTGCTGGAAGCCCGATTCGTCCAGCGGCGCGATCATCTTCGATAGATCGAACCCCCCCCGCCGCCCGCCTTGCGGCTGCGCGCCGAGAGCGAAAGCAAACAGAACTGCCAACGCCACGCCTCTCTTCATCATGCTCCAACTCCGTCATTGCCCCGCCACTACCCTGCCTGCTCCGCCGCTGCTCCTACCTTAACCCACGTCTTCTCCGACGCCGACCGCAACACGGCATCCGTCACATAATCCGTTTTCAGCGCCTCTCTGAACGTCGGGGACGGCTCCTTGCCCTGCCCGACCGCCGTCAGAAAATCCGCCGCCTGGTGAATGAATGTGTGCTCGTAGCCGATCTGCAAACCGGGCACCCACCAGTTGCCCATATAGGGATGCTCCCGGTCCGTAATATGAATGCTGCGCCAGCCCCGAACCCGGCCCTCATCGCGATGATCAAAATACTCCAGCCGGTGCAGATCGTGCAGATCCCAGAAAATGGAGGCGTGTTCGCCGTTGATCTCGAACGTGTACAGCGCCTTGTGCCCGCGCGCATATCGCGTGGCCTCAAACGTAGCCAGCGATCCGTTCCGGAATCGCGCAAGAAACGCGCTCGCGTCATCGATCCTGACCGGCTCCACCTTGCCCGTCAGATTGTGCTTGCGGCTCTTGATGAAGGTCTCCGTCATCGCCGAGACTTCATCGATTTCGCCGTTGAGCCACATCGCCGTGTCAATGCAATGAGCCAGCAGATCGCCCGTGACGCCGCTGCCGGCAACATTCGCATCCAGCCGCCACAATCCCTCGCCGCCCTGCGGCAGCTCGCTTGAGATGGTCCAGTCCTGCAAAAACTTCGCGCGGTAATGAAAAATGCGGCCGAGCCGCCCTTCATCGATCAATTGCTTGGCCAGCGTCACCGCCGGAACGCGCCGATAGTTGTACCACACCATGTTGGGCGCGCCAGCCTCGTCGACAGCCTTCACCATGGCTTCCGATTCGCGGGCGCTGCGGCCGAGCGGCTTCTCGCACATCACCATCTTTCCAGCCTTGGCTGCCGCAATCGCAATCTCGGCGTGGGTGTCATTGGGGCTCGCGATATCGATCAGATCGATCTCCGGCGATTCCACCATCCGCCTCCAGTCCGTCTCCACCGATTCATAGCCCCACTTGGAAGCGAATGCGCGCGCCCGCTCCGCATTACGCGCGCAGATCGTTTTCAGAACCGGCTGGTACGGCACGTCGAAGAAATTCGAAACGCGGAGAAATGCATTCGTGTGGGTCCGTCCCATGAACCCATAGCCAACCATTCCAATGTTCAGCTTCTTCATGCATCCCATCCATGAGCGTTCCGGACGTCGACCATCACGCGGAGCACGTCGTTCCATGTCTTTGGATCGAGCATCACCGCGTTCGGAAACATGCAGCCGTCCCAGCAAATGTGCTGGAACGCCCGCGTCGGCTGGCCTGCGTCATCCCGCATCCAGGCGCCGGCGTCCTGTATGATATCCAGCTTGCCGTTCGGATCGCGCGGCAGGCAATGCCTCCCTGTTTTGTCATGCGATCCCGAGCCCTTCACGCTGCCATCGTTCTGGGCCACATGGAAATCGATCGTCCATGGCCGCAGAGCGCGCGCGACCTGGCGATAGGCCTCTCGCAGCGCCTCTGCATCCGACCAATCGAAATCCTCCGGCAGCAGCCGGTCTTCCGGCGCGTTATAGCCCATCGTGAACAGCATCGTGTGCGCCATGTCCGCCTGATAGCCGAGCGTCTGCGGACGGTCCACGCGCTCCAGCAGCTCGACATTGCGCCGCCAGCTGTGCATGCCGCCCCAGCAGATCTCGCCTTCGGCCGCAAGCCGCTCGCCGAAATCCTCCGCAATCGAGCACGCC
>Ga0070740_10000484_pt1 | contig 85338 bp, 86 predicted proteins | sample Coa_R2_FD_67286 | JGI IMG/M metagenome (GOLD analysis project Ga0070740, IMG submission 67286) | Surface soil microbial communities from Centralia Pennsylvania, which are recovering from an underground coalmine fire - Coalmine... | ecosystem: Environmental > Terrestrial > Soil > Unclassified ... | reverse complement strand
AAGGAGCGGCGGGGCGACTATCTTGGCCGCACGGTCCAGGTGATCCCGCATGTCACCGACCAGATCAAGGAGTTCATCCAGGCCGGCCAGGACGATCTGGATTTCCTGCTGTGCGAGATCGGCGGCACGGTGGGCGACATCGAGGGCCTGCCGTTCTTCGAGGCCATCCGCCAGCTTGGCAACGAGCTCGGCAGCGAGCGCGTGGCGTTTGTGCATCTGACGCTCGTGCCGTTCATCGAGACCGCAGGCGAGCTGAAGACGAAACCGACCCAGCATTCGGTGAAGGAGCTGCGCGGGATCGGCATACAGCCGGACATCCTGCTGTGCCGTTCCAGCAAGCCGATACCGGAAGACGAGCGCCGCAAGATCGCGCTTTTCTGCAACGTGCGGCCCGAACGGGTGATCCCGGCGATCGATCTTCCCACGATCTATCAGGCGCCGATCCATTTTCACGACGTCGGTTTCGATACACAGGTGCTGAAGGTGTTCGGAATCGAAAACGCGCCGCCGCCCGACCTGTCGCGCTGGCGATGGGTGGTGGATCGGGTCACCAATCCCGAAGGCGAAGTGCGAATTGCGGTTGTCGGCAAATACATGCAGGTGAAGGACTCCTACAAGTCGCTGTCGGAGGCGCTGACCCACGGCGGCCTCGCGAACAACGTGCGCGTGAAGATGGACTGGATCGACAGCGAAATCTTCGAGCGCGACGACGCTGCGGCGTTTCTGGAGGAGGTGGACGGCATCCTGGTGCCGGGCGGGTTTGGCGAGCGCGGCACGCAGGGCAAGATTGAGGCCGTCAAGTTCGCGCGCAATCGCAAGGTGCCGTTCTTCGGCATCTGCTACGGGCTGCATATGGCGGTGATCGAAGTGGCGCGCGATCTGGCCGGCCTGGAAGGGGCCGGAACCACGGAAAACGGAAAACCGCGCCATCCGGTGATCGCGCTCATGACCGAGTGGACGAAAGGCAACCGGCTGGAAACGCGCAGCGAAGAAGGCGATCTGGGCGGCACGATGCGGCTGGGCGCCTATCCGGCGGTGCTGACGCCGGGAAGCCGCGTGGCCGAGATTTATGGCGCCACCGAAATCAGCGAACGCCACCGGCACCGCTATGAAGTGAATGTCGGCTACACGCGCCAGCTCGAGGAACACGGATTCAGGGTGTCGGGCTGGTCGCCGGACGGCCGCCTGCCGGAAATCATGGAAATCAGCGACCATCCGTGGTTCATCGGCGTGCAGTTTCATCCCGAGCTGAAGTCCAAGCCGTTCGAACCGCATCCATTGTTTGCATCTTTTATTGCAGCGGCCGTTCATCAGAGCCGGCTGGTTTAGCAAAGTTCCAAACCTGGGCTTCGGAACCAGCCTTGCGCGCCGATGTTCCTTAAAGGAAGCCAGCGCCCGAGGTTCCGGGCGCGCTTTGCAACCCAAGCAAGAAGGAGCTCGGCCATGAAAGTGGGCGAAGCAATGAACAAGGGCGCGCATGTGGTCAGCACGAACGACACGATCAAGAAGGCGGCGGCAATCATGGCGGACGAGGACGTCGGCTTCCTGCCTGTGGAAGACAACGACCGTCTGGTTGGCATGATCACCGATCGCGACATCGTTCTGCGCTGCGTGGCGCAGGGGAAAGACGGCAAGGCTCGCGTTCGCGACGCCATGACCAACGACGTAAAATACTGCTTCGAGGACGAAGACCTCGACCTTGTCATGGAGAACATGGCCGAACAGCAGGTACGCAGGCTTCCGGTCATGAGCCGGGACAAGCGGCTGATCGGAATCCTGTCGCTGGCCGATGCGGCGCGCATGCACACGCCGGACGTGGTCGGCATCGCATTTTCCGGGGTCGTCGCGCCCGGGGGCCGGCATGCGGGCGATCAGGGACATGTCTGATCTTCGGAAATAATTAGCGGAAAAGAACGTCCGTTCGCGCCGCGCGCCCGGGATTTTGCGGGCTTCATCGTTCGGTTCAACGATTCAGGAGCGGGGTTGTTAAAGCGGCGCGCCGGCGCGTGCGCTTAATGTTCCATTGACGGGTCAATCCGTGTCAGAGGCACGGATGTCCAGCCGCAAGATTCGCCTGCGGTGCCGTTCTTCCCGGATGACCCTGGTGCGCACGCGCAACAGATCACGGCGCGCCACAAGGCCCACCAAGGTTCCCGTCGCACGGCTGAGTATGGGAACCCGCCCCACGTCGGTCCGGGCCATGCGGTCGGCAAGGGCGCCAACCGGCTCGTCATCGTAGCCGAACACGAGCGAGCCCTTGTCGAGCATGTGCCCCAGCGTGTCGGTCTCGTTGAATCCGTCGCGCGACCAGCGCAGCACATCCGACCGCGACACCATGCCGATGACATGATTCTGGCCGTCCACGACCGGATAGCTTTTGTGGCGGCGCGTGCCTTCTGCGACCATGAAGAAGGCAATGGCCTCCGGGACGGGAATCGAAGCCGCCAGCGTGTGCACGGGTCTGGCCATGATGTCCGCCACGCGCGTGCTTTCGAACGGATCGACGCTGTATTCGCGGGCGATATGCAGGCCACGCCGCGCGATGCGCTCAGTCAGAATCGAGCGGCTCATCAGCAGAACCGTCACGGCAAAGGCGCTGACGGACGCCACCAGCACCGCCGGAAAAACATGGACGTCGCCCGTCAGTTCGATGGCGAACAGCGTGGACGTCAATGGCGCGCGCATCGTGCCGCCGAGAATGGCCGCCATGCCGAGCAGGGCCCAGAAGCCCGGCCCGCCAAAGGGCATGACATGCGCTTCAATTCCGCCGAGCGCGCCGCCCATGATGAGCAGCGGCGCCAGGACGCCTCCGGATGTGCCGGAGGAAAGCGCCACGACCCAGATGACCGCCTTGTCCACCAGCAGCTTCGAGGTCGCGATGGCGTCAAGCTGTCCGTGCAGCAGCGCGCGGATGACGTCGTAGCCGACGCCGAGCGCGGAGGGATCAAGCCAGCCGCCAACTCCCACAACAAGACCGCCGATGGCCGGCCACCACATCCAGTGGACGGGAAGCTTGTGGAACAGGTCCTCGACGCCATAGAGGCACAGCGTTGTCAACGCCGATTGAAGGCCGGCAACCAATCCGGCGAGCGCGCACAGGGCCAGCCCCCACCATGGCATCGCAGGATCGCCGCTGAAGGGAAACAGAGGGCCCGAGCCCAGGATGTACGGGCGGATCGCGGCGGCGACGATCGCCGCGGCGGCGACGGGAATGAAACTGCGCGGCTTCCATTCGAACAGCAGAAGTTCGACCGCAAGCAGAACCGCAGCGATCGGCGTGTTGAAGATGGCCGTCATGCCGGCGGCCGCGCCTGCCACAAGCAATGTCTTCCGCTCGGCCGCGCTCAGATTGAACAGTTGCGCGAACAGCGAGCCAAGCGCGCCGCCCGTCATGATGATCGGTCCTTCGGCGCCAAACGGCCCCCCGGTGCCGATGGAAATCGCAGAGGACAGCGGCTTGAGGGCGGCGACCTTTGGCTCGATCCGGCTCTGCCCGATCAGGATGGCTTCGATGGCTTCGGGAATTCCGTGGCCGCGGATCTTCTCCGACCCGAAGCGCGCCATGAGGCCCACGATCAGGCTGCCTATCACCGGTACGAGAATGATGTAGGGCCCGAGCGGCGAGCCGGAGATCGAGACGGCCGCCGTGCTGATCCGGCCGAAGAAGGCGAGATTGGTGAAAAACGCGATCATCTTCAGCAGCAGCCACGCCGAAGCGGCGCCGCCGGCACCGGCGACCAGCGCCATGGCGCTGAGAATGAGCAGCCGCGGATCGGCGGTGAAATCGCCCTGACGGGCGGCATTGGCGAAAGCGCCAGGCTTTCGCTGGCCGGTGCTGGCGGTGGTGGTCATGGTGGTTTCGGTGCCGGGGATGGGACCCAAGGCACCTGCGCTTAACGCGTGCGCCATGCGCGCGCAATGCTTATGCGGCGAGAGGGCGCATGAGATTTACCCCGGCTGCAGAAACAAATGGGAATGGCCCCGGCCGGATGGTAGAGAACGGTCATGAATGTCAGCGAAACGGTCAGGATCGGCGCGGTCGAAATCGGCAACCGGCTGCCGCTCGCCATCATCGCGGGGCCCTGCCAGCTCGAAAGCCGCGCCCATGCCTTCGAAATCGCGTCCGCGCTGAAAGAGATTGCGGCCAAGGCGGGTGTGGGACTGATCTACAAGACGAGTTTCGACAAGGCGAACCGCACCAGCGCCGCCGGCAAGCGCGGCCTCGGCCTGAAGGATTCCCTGCCGATCTTTGCCGATCTGCGCTCCCGGCTTGGCATACCTGTCCTGACCGACGTGCATGAGCGGGAGCAGTGCGCCCCCGTCGCCGAGGTTGTGGATGTGCTGCAGATACCGGCATTTCTTTGCCGGCAAACCGACCTGCTTGTGGCGGCCGCAAAGACCGGCAAGGTGGTGAATGTCAAGAAAGGGCAGTTCCTTGCGCCCTGGGACATGAAGAACGTGATCGAAAAGATCATCGGCGCAGGCAATGCGAATGTACTCGTCACCGAACGCGGGACAAGCTTCGGCTACAACACGCTTGTTGTGGACATGACGGGGCTCCCGGAAATGGAAAAGCTCGGCGCACCCGTCGTGATGGACGCAACGCACGCGGTTCAAAAGCCGGGCGGGCAGGGCACGTCGTCGGGCGGCAACCGCGCGATGGCGCCCGTGATTGCGCGCGCCGCGGTTGCCGTGGGCGTGGCGGCGGTTTTCATGGAGACGCATCAGGATCCGGACCGCGCGCCGAGCGACGGACCCAACATGCTCGACATCAAAACCGTGCCGGCGCTGCTGGCCGAATTGGTCGAACTGGACCGGATCGCGAAACGGCGCCGCGCCTGATCACGCAGCGCCAGCCGCCGTCCACTGCATGACAATTCCGATGATCGCCATGATCAAAAGGCCCAACACGGCAAATGCGGCGATTCCAAAGCCGAGTTCGCGCTTTTCCGGCGCCTGCATGTATCCGGTCATGTAGAGCACGCGGCCGGCGATCCATAAGACGCCGAATGCCGCCGGCAGCCAGCCCAGCCAGGCGATGCTCATCGCAGGCGAGAAATAGACCGTGGCCAGCCACAGCATCGGTAGGAACACGACAATCCACTCCAGCGTGTTCATCTGCACACGCACCGCACATTCGAATTCGGGGTTGCCCGTCATGGCGGGCGCCTTGATGCCGTGCTTGCCGCGCATGCGGCCGACATTCAGCCCGGTCCAGAAATAAAAGAGGAGGGCGAGAATGGTGATGATCGCTGTCACCAGCGTGACAGGCATGGCGGTTGTGTTCATGATTGCATCCCCCGATGGCGCCGTTTCAGCGGGGGCGGAGCTTACTTGATTCGCTCCGTTTGCAGCGGCGGCCGTTTGGCCCTGCAGGCGCAGGCGCCGGGCGCGCCGCTGCTCGCGAAGGTCGCGGATGCGCGCCCTGATGTCGTTCTGCTGATCTGCGGAAAGCGCATCCCATTTGGCCTGCAAATCGCTGCGCAGCTTTTGCCGATCCTGCTCGGACATTGAGGTCCAGATCTGGCCGAACCGCTCTCCCGGGTGCTGCTGCCGCCAGAGCATGAACAGATACGGCGGCAAGGCCCGCCGGGGACGTATCTGTTCGGGCATTTCCCGGGATTGATTGGCCGGCTGGGCCCCGGCCACTGCAGCAAAGGCCGGCGTGACCAAAAGCGCGCCAGCAAGGATCAGAATTCTTATGCGCATGGATCCTGACCGGACTCCTGTTCGGGGCGTCGAGGGCCTGCGTGGCCCGCTTGATGGCGCAAGCCTAAGGTCCTAGAAGGCGGGCGCCATACGCTTTTCCTGTCGGGAGAATTAAATGACCGCCATCGTTGACATCACGGGCCGCGAGATTCTCGACAGCCGGGGCAACCCCACGGTGGAAGTGGATGTGCGCCTGGAAGACGGGTCTTTCGGCCGCGCGGCCGTTCCGTCCGGCGCTTCCACGGGGAAGCATGAGGCTGTGGAACTGCGCGACGGCGGAACGCGCTATGGCGGCAAGGGCGTGGAAAAGGCGGTGAACGCCGTAAACACCGAGATATTCGACGCGCTGTGCGGGCTCGACGCGGAGGAGCAGACGCATCTGGACCACATGATGTGCAAGCTCGACGGAACGCCGAACAAGGCCCGGCTTGGCGCCAACGCCATTCTGGGCGTATCGCTGGCGGTCGCCAAGGCCGCCGCGCAGGCCGCCGGCCTGCCGCTTTACCGCTACGTTGGCGGCACGGCCGCGCATGTCCTTCCGGTTCCGATGATGAACATCGTCAACGGCGGCGTTCACGCAGACAATCCGATCGATTTCCAGGAATTCATGATCATGCCCGTGGGCGCGCCCAGCTTTCGCGAGGCGCTTCGCATGGGCGCGGAGATATTCCACACGCTCAAGAAGGCGCTGCACGATGCCGGCCACAACACCAATGTCGGAGACGAGGGCGGCTTCGCGCCGAACCTGAAGAGCGCCGACGAAGCGCTGACGTTCATCATGAGCGCGATCGGGAAGGCCGGCTACAAGCCCGGCAAGGATGTCTATCTGGCCCTCGATCCGGCTTCGAGCGAGTTCTTCAGGAACGGAAAATACGAGCTGGAGGGCGAGGGCCGCTCCCTGGATCCCGCCGGCATGGTCAAGGTGTACGAAGAATTGTGCGCGCGGTACCCCATCATCTCGATTGAAGACGGCATGGCAGAAGACGACTGGGACGGCTGGGCAAAGATCACGACGGCCTTGGGAAAGAAAGTGCAACTCGTGGGCGACGATCTGTTCGTAACAAATGTGAAGCGTCTGAGCGAAGGCATCGCCAGGCATGTCGCCAACGCCATCCTCATCAAGGTCAATCAGATCGGCACACTGTCCGAAACGCTGGACGCGGTGAACATGGCGCATGGCGCGGCCTATCGTGCGGTGATGTCCCATCGTTCGGGCGAGACCGCAGATGCAACCATCGCCGATCTGGCGGTTGCTACGAATTGCGGGATGATCAAGACCGGATCGCTTGCCCGGTCGGACAGGCTGGCCAAATACAACCAGCTTCTGCGGATCGAGGAACAGCTCGGTGATCAGGCGGTCTATGCCGGGCGCACGGTTCTGCGCGGCTGACGCGTTAACGCATTTTCGCTTGACGCCGCGAATCAGTCCGTGATTCGTTGCGAATCATGCGAATTCGGCACAGCGTTTCGCGCTTTCTTGCGCTCATGGTGCTTCCGGCCATCTCGGTCGCGGCTTCGGCCTATTTCGGCTATTACGCGATTTGGGGCGAGCGCGGCTTCGTGCAGCTCACAGCCGCCCGGTCGCAGCTGCAGATGGAACAGGACCGGCTGGCCGCCCTTCGCGCCGACCGGCTGCGTCTGGAACACCGCATCCAGCTTCTGAAGCCGGGCTCGATCGATCCGGATCTGGTGGAGGAACTGGCCCGCGGCCAGCAGCTGGAAAGCCAGCCCGGCCAGGTGGACGTGCCTCGCGACAGCCATTGATTGCGCTGGCTTATTCGTTCCAAGGGCCGCAGGCCTGATGGTCCTTCACGGCTTGCCAAACAAGCCCATGCTTGCCAAAACCACCGCCCGCCCGCCCGGGCATCAGGGAGAACGGAATGGCAAGCGCCCAGCCCGCCGCGACGATCGACTCCGGTTCGTCTGCCGCCGATCCGGCGCTCGCGCGCAAGTTCTATTCCGACATGCTTCTCATTCGCCGGTTCGAGGAGAAGGCCGGTCAGCTTTACGGCATGGGCCTGATCGGCGGTTTCTGTCACCTCTATATCGGCCAGGAGGCCGTTGTGGTGGGCATGCAGGCCGCCCTGAAAGAGGGCGATCAGGTGATCACGGCCTATCGCGACCACGGCCATATGCTGGCCAGCGGCATGAATCCCCGCGGCGTGATGGCCGAGTTGACCGGCCGCGAAACCGGCTATTCCAAAGGCAAGGGCGGCTCGATGCACATGTTCAGCCGCGAGAAGAATTTCTTCGGCGGCCACGGCATCGTGGGCGCACAGGTGCCGATCGGAACCGGGCTGGCGTTTTCCAACAAGTACAAAAAGAACGGCGCAGTCACGCTGACCTATTTCGGCGACGGCGCGGCCAACCAGGGCCAGGTCTATGAAAGCTTCAACATGGCGCAGCTGTGGAAGCTCCCCGTGGTCTACATCATCGAGAACAACCAGTATGCCATGGGCACCAGCGTGGAGCGTTCCAGCGCTGAAACACATTTCTTCAGGCGCGGCGCTTCCTTCGGCATTCCCGGCGAGCAGGTGGATGGCATGGATGTGGAAGCCGTTCATGCCGCGGGGCTGAAGGCGATCGAATTTGCGCGTTCAGGCAAGGGGCCGATCATTCTGGAAATGAAGACCTATCGCTATCGCGGCCATTCCATGAGCGACCCGGCGAAATACCGCACGCGCGAGGAAGTCCAGGAGGTGCGCGAAAAGCGCGATCCCATCGATCATTACGGCCAGCGCCTCGTACAGCGCGGCACGCTGAGTGACGCCGACCTCAAACAGATCGACAAGGACATCCGCGCGACCGTGAACGCCGCTGCGGAATTCGCCACCGAAAGCCCCGAACCGAAACCGGACGAACTTTACACCGACGTGCTCGCTTAGATGGCCACGCAAATCCTCATGCCCGCGCTCTCGCCCACGATGGAAGAGGGCAAGATCGCCAAATGGCTCGTGAAGGAGGGCCAGGACGTCCACTCCGGCGACATTCTGGCCGAGATCGAAACCGACAAGGCGACGATGGAATTCGAAGCCGTCGATGAAGGAAAGATCGGAAAGATCCTTGTGCCGGAGGGCACCGAAGGCGTGAAGGTGAACCAGCCCATTGCCACGCTTCTGGCGGACGGCGATGCGGGCGAAGAGGCAGAGCCTGTCGCCGCAACGCAAACCGGAGGCGGCCGCGAAGAGACAAAGCGCGAAGCCCGCAAGGAAGTCCGAGAGGAAGAAACGCGCGCCAGGCCTGCGGCCAGAAAGGCCGACGCCCTGGAAATTGCGGAAGCAGCGCTGTCCGATACCGAAGTGCCGGCCGGCACCGAAATGGTGACCATAACCGTGCGCGAAGCCCTGCGCGATGCGATGGCCGAAGAAATGCGCCGCGACAAAACCGTGTTCCTGATGGGCGAGGAGGTGGCGCAATACCAGGGCGCGTACAAGGTGAGCCAGGGCCTGCTCGAGGAATTCGGACCCGAGCGTGTTATCGATACGCCGATCACCGAACATGGATTTGCGGGCCTTGGCGTCGGCGCGGCCTTCGGCGGGTTGCGGCCGATTGTCGAATTCATGACATGGAACTTCGCGATGCAGGCGATGGATCAGCTCATCAATTCCGCCGCCAAGACGCGCTACATGTCGGGCGGGCAAATGAATTGCCCCGTCGTGTTCCGCGGACCGAACGGGCCTGCCGCACGGGTCGCGGCCCAGCATAGCCAGGATTATTCCAGCTGGTATGCGCATGTGCCGGGATTGAAGGTTGTTGCGCCCTATTTCGCGGCGGACGCGAAGGGGTTGCTGAAATCGGCCATTCGCGATCCCAACCCCGTCATAGTCCTGGAAAATGAAATCGTTTACGGCCGGTCGTTTCCGGTACCGAAAATGGAGGAATATCTGGTGCCCATCGGCAAGGCCCGCGTGATCCGGCGCGGCAAGGATGTGACGCTGGTGGCGCATTCGATTTGCGTGGGCCTGATCCTTGAAGCTGCGGAAAAGCTCGCGGCCGAAGGAATCGACGCGGAGTTGATCGATCTTCGCTCCCTGCGGCCGCTCGATGCGCAGACCGTGATCGAATCCGTGAAGAAGACCAATCGCATCGTCACGGTCGAACAGGGATGGCCGATTTGCTCCATCGGTTCGGAACTTGCGGCGCAGGTTGTGGAGCACGCGTTCGACTATCTTGATGCGCCGCCGGCCAAGATCACCGGCAAGGATGTGCCGATGCCGTATGCCGCCAATCTGGAAAAGCTGGCGCTGCCGCATGCCGATGAGATTGTCGCGGCGGCGAAGGCGGTTTGCTACAGGTCCTGACATGGCGCCCCGGCGTAAGAAAAAGGAAAAACCACTCGGCAAACATCGCGGCCACTGCCACTGCGGCGCGGTGCTGTTCGAGATTGAGACGCCGGACGAAGTGGAGCTGATCGACTGCAACTGCTCCATCTGCCGCATGACCGGTTATCTGCACCTGATCGTGCCGAAAACGCGCTTCAGGATCCTGCGCGGCGAACCTGTGCTCACCTCCTACACCTTCAACACGGGCACCGCGAAGCACCTGTTCTGCTCCGTCTGCGGCATCAAGTCGTTCTATGTGCCGCGCTCGCACCCGGACAGCTACAGCGTGAACTTTCGCTGCCTCAATGCGGAGGAATTCCGCTCGGTCGTGACAACGGAATTCGACGGCGCGCATTGGGAACAGAACGTCGGCAATCTGCGGGCGCTGGAGGGCAACTAGTGGCCACCAACATCCTCATGCCCGCGCTTTCGCCCACGATGGAGGAGGGCAAGCTCGCCAAATGGCACGTGAAGGAAGGCGACGCGGTTCGTTCCGGCGACATCCTGGCCGAAATCGAAACCGACAAGGCCACGATGGAATTCGAAGCCGTCGATGAAGGAAAGATCGGAAAAATCCTTGTGCCGGAGGGCACCGAGGGCGTGAAGGTGAACCAGCCGATCGCCACGCTGCTCGGTGAGGACGAAAAACCCGGCGCGGTGGACATTTCGTCTGCCATGCAATCCATCAAGGATGCGGTTCACGCAGAGGCGAAGAACGAAAAGAAGCCCGAACAGAATATGCCTTCCCTGAAAGAGAAGGATCGGACCGCCGAAAGCGGTTCGGGGAGTGGCCAGGCTGCCTCACATGAGACCACCGCCCGCCCGCCTTCGGCGCGCAACCTTCCCCTTTCCGGGGAAGGAAAGAAGGGCGAACGCATCTTTGCCTCGCCGCTTGCGAAGCGGCTCGCGCATCAGAATGGCATCGACATCGCGGCCCTGAGCGGCACGGGCCCGCGCGGACGCATCGTCAAGGCCGATGTCGAAGCGGCGCAAAAACAGGGCAAGGCAACAGCGCCGGCGCGCCCGGGGTTGCAACCCGCCGCGCCGCCCGCCGGAGCGGGCGTTGCCGGCATCGCGCCGCTGCCCGACGCGCGGCTGTTCTACAAGCCCGAGGATTACGAGGCGATCCCGCACGATTCCATGCGCAAGGCGATCGCGCGAAGGCTGACACAGGCCAAGACTCTCATCCCGCACTATTACCTCACCGTCGATTGCCGCATCGACGAACTGATCGAAACGCGCGTGCGGCTGAACGAACGCGCGCCGAAGGGCGAGGGCGGGTTCAAGCTTTCGGTCAATGATTTCGTGGTGAAGGCGGCCGCGCTGGCGCTGATGCGCGTGCCGGAGGTCAACGCCAGCTGGACGGACGACGCGATCCTTCGCCACAAGCATGCCGATGTGGGCGTGGCGGTGGCGCTCGACTTCGGCCTGATCACGCCCATCGTGTTCCGCGCGGAAGAGAAGGGGCTTGCCGTCATCTCCAACGAGGTGAAGAGCCTTGCCGAACGCGCCCGCGCGAAAAAGCTGAAGCCGCAGGAATATGAAGGCGGCAGCTTTTCGATCTCCAATCTGGGCATGTTCGGCATCCGCGACTTCACGGCGGTGATCAATCCGCCGCAATCGGCGATTCTGGCCGTCGGCGCGGGCGAGGAGCGGGCCGTCATCATCAACGGCCGCATCGAACGGGCCACCATGATGACGGTCACCATGTCCTGCGACCATCGCGTGATCGACGGCGCCACCGGTGCGCGCTTTCTGGCGGCCTTCAGGCAATACATCGAAGAACCGGCTGCGATGCTGCTATAGTCTGCGGCAGGGACCGGTCATGAGCGATATTGAAGCCATTCTGGAAACGGGTGCGGCCGCAGCTGTGGAAATGGCCGCATCGGCGATGGCACAGCGCGGCGAAAGCGTCGGCAAATGCGCCAACTGCGGCACATCCATGATCGGCGCCTATTGCGCGGTGTGCGGGCAGGAACGTGACACACACCGCCGATCCGTTTGGGGGCTGCTCAAGGTTTTCTTCGAGGATTTTCTGAGCTTCGACAGCCGCATCCTTCGCACGGCCTTTGCGCTGCTGTTTGAGCCGGGAGAGCTGGCGATCGCGTTCCGTCAGGGCCGGACCCGCCGCTATGTACCGGCCTTGCGCCTCTATTTTTTCGTGACCCTGATCTTCTTTCTCACGCTCTCGGCGACAAACATCGCGCTCGTGCAGTTCAATCTGGAGATTACCACACAGAAGTTCTTCACCGACCGCCAGGGGAACGTCCTTGTCGAAACGAATGGCAAGGTATCGCCGATGCAGGGCCTCAAGGCCGACGCGAAGGGCCATGTGTACCTGACCGGCTCGAACGAGCTTCACGTGCCGGTCCCTGCCATCAAGGCCGACGGTTCGATCACGAACAACGTGAGGATCAGGCCCTATTTCTTTCTGCCCATCAATTCGGCGTCCGTGAGGATTTCGCCCGCCGTGCGCCGGACCGTCGCGCGCATGAAAGCGGAAGCATCGGCGGACGCCACAAAGGGAAAACCCGACTGGGTTCAGCAGACAGCTTTCAAGACGATCCTCAGCCTGGAAGACAACCCCGCAGCTCTGAACGGCGCGCTCACGACGTGGATTCCGCGGGTGCTGTTTCTGCTGCTGCCGCTTTCGGCTTTGCTGCTGGCGCTCTTCTATATCCGCCAGCGCAGGGATTTTTATCTGGTCGATCACCTGATCCTGGCGCTGAACATCTACAGCTTTGCCTTCGTGATGTTCCTGATCGCAGCCGGCCTGATGCAGCTTCTGCCGGGCGAGGCGGTTGCATGGCTCACGCTGGCGGCGATTTCATTCTACGTGCTCGTTTCGATGAAGCGGTTTTACGGCCAAAGCTGGCTCTGGACGGGGGTGAAGTTCGCGGCCGTGTCCGGCGTCTATTTTCTCTTCCTCTTCCTGCCCGCAATGGGCGCGGTTCTCGCGCTGAGCGTTTTCGGAGGAAACATTGGCTGAGAGTTACGACGTCATCGTCATCGGGTCGGGGCCGGCCGGCTATGTGTGCGCCATCCGCTGCTCGCAGCTCGGACTGAAGACGGCCATCGTGGAACGCGAGAATCTCGGCGGCATCTGCCTCAACTGGGGCTGTATCCCCACCAAGGCGCTGCTGCGATCCAGCGAAATCTGGCACCTGATGCATAGGCTGAACGAGTTCGGATTCTCGGCCGAAAATTTCAAATTCGACGCCGCGAAAATCGTCGAACGCTCGCGCAAGGTCGCCAAACAGCTGTCCAGCGGCGTCGCGTTCCTGATGAAGAAGCACAAGATCCAGGTGATTGACGGCGTGGCGAAACTCATCGGGCAAGGCCGGATTGCCGTCAGCAAGGACGGCAAGACCACGGAATACCTCGCAAAGAATGTTGTGCTGGCCACCGGGGCCCGGGCGCGAACGCTTCCCGGACTGGAGCCAGACGGCAAGCTGATCTGGACCTATCGCGAAGCGATGGTGCCGCCGGCCTTTCCGAAGTCGTTGCTGGTGATCGGTTCCGGCGCCATCGGCATAGAATTCGCCAGCTTCTATCGCACGCTTGGAGCCGATGTCACCGTCGTGGAAGTGCTCGAGCGCGTACTGCCGGTGGAAGACGCCGAAATTTCGCAGCTTGCGCAGAAAGCGTTCATCAAACAGGGCATGAAGATCAGAACGTCCGCGACGGTCGAAAAACTGGAAAAGGGAAGAGACAATGTCACCGCCACGCTGAAGGCCGCGGACGGCAGGACGGAGACGGTCGCGGTGGATCGCGTCATTCTGGCCGTGGGCATCGTCGGCAATGTCGAGAACATCGGCCTCGAGCAGGCGGGAGTTAAGGTCGAAAAAACCCATGTTGTCATCGACCAGTGGGGCGCGACCGGCGTTCCCGGTATCTGGGCCATCGGCGATCTGGTCGGGCCGCCATGGCTTGCGCACAAAGGCATGCATGAGGGCGTCGTCGTGGCCGAGCGGATCGCCGGCGTGAAGGGCGCCCACCCGCTTGATGCATCGAAGGTGCCGGGCTGCACCTACTGCTGGCCGCAGATCGCGAGCGTCGGACTGACGGAAGCGGCCGCAAAGGCGTCTGGCCGCAAGATCAAGATCGGTCGGTTTCCCTTCATCGGCAATGGCAAGGCCATCGCGCTGGGCGAGCCGGACGGCCTGATCAAGACCATCTTCGATGCCGAAACGGGCGAGCTTCTGGGCGCGCACATGATCGGCGCCGAAGTGACCGAGCTGATCCAGGGCTTTGCCATTGCGCGCACGCTCGAAGCGACAGAAGCGGACCTGGAAGACGTCATCTTCCCGCACCCGACGCTGAGCGAGATGCTGCACGAATCGGTGCTGGATTCCGACAAGAAGGCCCTGCACATCTGACGGAGCCGCCGCCGTCAGGTGCGACTTCGATCGGCGCCAGCCTTTAAGTTCACGCTCCGCGCCGCGGCGGCCAGGGGAGAATCATCGAAACCCGGCGGCGGTATTCCACATAAGTCGCGCCGAAGGTGCCGATGAGATCGTGCTCCTCGAACCGGATGGCAATGAGCATGTATCCGGTGCAGGCCGCCGCAAAGAGCAGATGCCCATAAGTCATCACGGGAATGGCCCAGAACGCCAGCGTGAACCCGAGGTAAATCGGATGGCGTACGGCGCGATAGAAGGTCGGCGTCTTGAACTCGGGCGGCGGCAAGGCCTGGCCGCGGAAGTTTGCCCAAACCTGCCTCAGGCCGAACAGCTCGAAATGGTCGATCAGAAGCGTGCTGATGAGCACGATGCCCCAGCCGGCCGCGAACACGACCCAAAGTGCGGTGGCAAGGTTGCCGCTTGTGCTCCAGACCGTGCCGTCGATCGGGCGCCACAGCCAATAAAGAAGAATGAGCGCGAGGCTTGAAAACACCACATAGGTCGAGCGTTCTACCGCCGGTGGCACGATTTTCGTCCACATGCGCTTGAAGAACGGCCGCGCCATCAGGCTGTGCTGTACCGCGAAGATGCTGAGTACGATCAGGTCAATGACGATGGCTGTCGCAAGATCGCCCCGCGTGCCGAAATCTATGGTTTTCGGAACAAGAAAATCGCCGACGAAGGCGATGGCATAAAGGAACGTGAGAAAAAACAGGACGTAGGCAGCAACACCGTAAATAAGAGCGATGACCCGAGACATGAGTTCCCCCCGTGGTCTGAGTTTTTCCTCCCCGATGGTCAGGGACTATGTCACCCGCCATCCGCAATGGCCAGCACAGGGCTGTACTATTCGGCCAGCAGCCGCCGCAGATCGTCGGCAAGGGCGGGCGTATTCCGCGTGTCGGTCGTTACCAGCCGCGCATGGCCGCCGCGGTCGAAAAAGAAGACAGAATCCGAATGGGCAACCTCATAGGCTCGCCCGGATGACACCGGCGTCACGCTGTAAATCACCCGATAGCGCCGGGCGAGCCGGGCAAGGGCGTTGTCGCTGCCCCGCAGGCCATCCAGCTGCGGCGCGAAAGCAGACACATACCGCCTGAGAACCGGAAGCGAATCGCGGCGGGGGTCCACGGTCACGAAGAGGATGCGCACACCGTTTGCACGCTTTCCAAGGCGCTCCAGAGCGTCGCTCAGATTGGCCAGCGTGGTGGGGCAGATATCCGGGCAATGCGTATAGCCGAAATAGAGGACGACGACTTTTCCGCGATAATCATCCGCCGATACGGCGCGCCCGTCGCTGGCGCGCGTCATGGAAAATTCGAGCGCCGGCATTACGCCGGTGATGTTGGTCATATGCCAAGGCGTGCCGCTGTCGCAGGACGCAAGCAACAGTGCGGAGGCGAACGCGGCGAAATGGGCAAGACGTGGCATGGCGCTCCTTATCACGCCTTCCCGCGCCGCGGTGCTTGCCTGTGACCAAAGGTCCCTGTGCGGAAGGAACCTGCGAAAATGATATGGTGCGGGCAATGATCGCCCTTGCCCTGTCCGATACCCGCCGCTCCGATCTGAGGGAATGGCTCGCCTACGGCGTGATGCTGCTTGTGGGCGGCCTCATGGATTTCGCCGTCACCCAATATCCGGCGGACATGCCTTTCTGGATGCCGTGGGATTTCTCCTGGCCGGTGTTCCTGGTCACGAGTCTTGCCCTGGGGTGGTATGCGCTGGGGCTCGGGCGCCTGCCAAGATCGGACTGGCCGCCGCTGTGGCGCAATCTGTCGTTCGTGCTCGGCGTTGTCCTGACCTACGCGGCGCTGCAGACGCACTACGATTACCTTTCGCAGCACATGTTTTTCTTTCATCGCCTCCAGCACCTGGTTCTGCACCATGTCGGCGCATTCCTGATTGCCCTCGGAACCTCCGGCCGCGTGATCTGGGCCGGCATGCCGCGGTTTCTGCAGCCGGTATTCTCCTCGCGGCCCGTGCGCGGCACGGTGGATTTCATCCAGCATCCGGTGATTGCGCCCGTGCTTTTTGTCGGACTTATCTATCTCTGGCTCATTCCGGCGATGCAGACGCGCGTGATGCTCGATGTCAATCTCTACAATCTGATGAACTGGAGCATGGCGGTGGACGGCATCTTCTTCTGGACGCTGATCCTTGACCCGCGGCCGAAGCCGCCGGCGCGCCTGGGCTATGGCCTGCGCGCGCTCATGGTGATCGCGGTCGAGCCGCCGCAAATGGCGATCGGCGCCATCCTTTCGCTGTCCGGCACCGATTTCTATGAAGTCTATCATATCTGCGGCCGCGTGCTTCCCATAAGCGCGCTCAGCGATCAGCATTTCGGCGGATTGATCCTGTGGATTCCAAGCTCGATGATGAGCCTGCTCGGCATGCTTATCGTGCTGACAAACATGTTCATGAACGAGGAAAGAGGCCGCTATGCGCCGAAAGCCTGAGGTGCTTCTGGCCGCGTTCCTTGCGGCGATTCCGCCTGGCGCCCGCGCGGCCGACGTACAGGTCGGGAATGCCTGGTTCCGCGCGCTGCCGGCGGGACTGCCGGCCGCCGGATACTTCGTGCTCCGCAACACGGGCAGGGGCGCCGCAACCCTTACGGCGGCCCAATCGCCGGCCTGCGGCATGCTGATGCTGCATCAGAGCACGAGCGAAAACGGCACCAGCAGCATGAGCGAGCTGTCCGGCGTCGTCGTTCCTGCGCACGGCCGGATCGCTTTTGCGCCCGGCGGCTATCACCTGATGTGCATGAATCCGGACGAGGGCTTGAGCCCCGGCAAGCATGTCCCCGTGACGCTGGAATTTGCCGATGGAACGAAGGTGAACGCCGATTTCACGGTCAAGAATGCGCGCGGCAAATGAAGGCACGCGCCGGCAATGGCCGGCGCGTGTTTCATGAAGGACCTTTAACGGCTGATCAGCCGCATGACGCTGCCCGTCACCGCCGTCCCGCTGATCGCGACCGCTGCGCCCAGAATGAGCAGCGCAACCTGCGCCGGCACGGGGGTGGCTCCTTCGGTCAGGGCGATGATGCCAAGCACGATCGCCGCGACGGCCGCAAGGCTCTGGAACCCCGCCGCACTGCGCCCGGCCACGATGGCAAGGCTTTGCGCGGGTTCTGGAACCCCCGTCGATGTCTGCACGCGTACCTCATTCAACCGCTGGGTTCCGGCTGCCGTGATCAGCATCATTCCGCCCGTGGCGATCACGGCCACAGGCACAAGCGTCCCCGTACCCACGCCCAGAATGGCGAGGACTCCCAGCACCAGAACGGTTGCACCCACAAACACCTCCGTCATCATGCCGCCGCCCGCCAGGCTCGCGCTGACGCCGCCCGCCGCCATCGAATAGAGACGGGAGAACTCCGTCGCGATCGTCCCGCCCTCGGCAAGCAATGCCGCGCCGAGAATGATGACCGAGATGGAGGAGAGTATGCCGGGCGCGGCGCGCGTCAGTGCGATGATCGAAAGTATGACCACGGCGATGCCGCCCGCAGCTTCGACAAGAGAACCGGCAGCTTCAACGCGTGCCACGTCTCTTTCCGTATAGACAGTTGCCATTGTCGTCACTCCTTTGCCTTTGCGTCCGCGCTGCGCGGCGCCAGCTAAGGTCAGTTGACGGCGCGTAGTCGCAACCGCTGGTTCGATAACGGGCGGCGCACAAATGCGGTTCCTGGCCGATTGGCCGCAAGCCGCAGCGCCGGAGCGAAAAAGCTGTTAATAGCCCAAGGCTTGGCCGTCTTTGCGCATTTCCGACGCACCCCAGTAAACGTGGTTTTTCGGGTCGAACATTATCGCTTGATAACCCCCGAAATTGCCCGTTCCCGGAACGACTTTGTAGCCGCGCTTTTCGAGTTCCGCCTTGACCGCAGGGTCGAAGCCCGACTCCATTTCAACGGCTCCGATGCCTTCGGAAGCTTCGCCGGTAGGTTCGGCGTTGCCATAGTGGCGCCAGCGGGCGGCATCTCCGGCTTCCTGCACGTTCATGCCGAAATCGATGATGTCGGTCAGCACCTGCACATGGCCTTGCGGTTGCATGTCGCCGCCCATCAGCCCGAACGACAGGAATGGCCGGCCGTCCTTCATGACAAAGGCGGGAATGATCGTGTGAAACGGCCGCTTGCGGGGCGCATAGACATTCGCAGCCTTCGGATCGAGCGAATAAAGCTCGCCCCGATCCTGGAACATGAAGCCCAGATGGTCGGCCACCAGCCCCGATCCCATGCCCCGATAGTTCGACTGGATCAGAGATACCATCATGCCGTCCTTGTCGGCCGTGGCCAGATAGATCGTATCGCCGTCGTAAAGTCGCGGATCGCCAGGGCCGATATCCGGGTTGGCATGCGACAGGTCGATCGCCTTCAGGCGCGCCTCGGCGTAGGCATCCGAGAGGAGCCCCTTGATCGGCGCGTGATAGAAGCGTGGATCGGCATACCATTTTGCCAGATCCTCGTAGGCGAGCCGCTTGGCTTCCAGCATGGCAGTCAGCGCATCCGCCGAACCGGCGCCCATCTTTTTCAGATCGAAATGCTTCAGAATCTGCAGCATTTCCAGAACTGCCATGCCCTGGCCGTTGGGCGGCAGTTCGTAAACGTCGTAACCGCGGTAATTGACCGAAACGGGGTCCACCCATTCGCCGTGAAACGCCGCGAAATCGTCGTAACGCAGGTCGCCGCCGATGCGCCTGAAATAGGCGTCCATCGTGCGCGCGATTTCCCCCTTGTAGAACACGTCGCGGCCGCCTCGTGCGATCAGGGTCAGCGTGTGGGCAAGGTCAGGATTGCGGAAAATCTCGCCCTGTGCCGGCGTGTGGCCGCCGTTTGCATCGGGGATGAGGTAGGTGTGGCGCGCGTTGTCCAGCTCTTCGATCAGGCCCTTGTTCTTCTCGAACGCGGCCATGTTGATCTTCCAGTAGTCCGCAATAAGTTCGGTGACCGGAAAGCCGTTTTGCGCGAAGGAAATCGCCGGCGCCAGATCCTGGGCCATCGGCAGCTTGCCGAACCGGTCATGCAGCGCAAACCAGCCGTCCACGGCGCCGGGCACCGTGATCGGCAGCGAACCGACCGGCGGGATATGCGGCTTGGGCGCCATGCCGGCCTTTTGGTAGGCCGCTTCGACTTCTGCGGTCAGCCTCGCCAGGTCGCGACCCTTGGGGGACCAGCCCGAGGCGTTATAGCCGTAGAGCCTGTGCGTCCTTGGATCATAAACAATAGCGAAAAGATCGCCGCCGATGCCGTTCAGCACCGGCTGCATCAGCCCGATCATGGCGTTGGCGGCAATCGCAGCGTCCACGGCGCTGCCGCCATTTTTCAGAATCTGCACTGCGGCCTCGGCTGCAAGCGGCTGCTCGCAGGCCACCATGCCGTGTTGCGCCAGCACGGGAGAGCGGGTGGCCCAGGGCGCACCGGAATAGCGGTCGCCGCGGCCGATCTGTCCATAGGATACCGTTGTGAACCCTGCTGCCATGACGACAAGCGCCCCCGCGATCCCCCGCACAAGTTTCATTGGTTGGCGACCTCCGCAAAGCTCACATGGCAGGAGCCGCCGTTCTTCTCGAAATAGCGCTGATGATATTCCTCCGCGCGCCAGAAGGGGCCGGCGGGTTCGATGCTGGTCACGATGGGCCTCTTGAACCGGCCCGACGCTTTTGCCTTCGCAAGCTCTTCCTTGGCGATCCGCTCCTGCTCGGGCGAATGCGTGAAGATCACCGAGCGGTACTGCGTGCCGACGTCCGGCCCCTGACGATTCATCTGCGTGGGGTCATGCATCTTGAAAAAGAGATCCACGAGCCGCGCGTAGGAGACTTTGGCCGGATCGAAAGTTACCTCGACCACTTCGGCATGGCCCGTCTTGTCGCTGCAGACCTGCTTGTAGGTGGGGTTGGCAACCGTGCCGCCAGAATAACCCGATATGGCATCTATCACGCCGGGCACCTCACGGAAGAAATGCTCCACGCCCCAGAAGCAGCCCGCGCCGAACATCGCCTTTTCCATCTCAATTCTCCTGTCGCCCTGGCAGCCGTCGAATATAGGAAGCCGGGCAGGGCAGGTCACGCAACCCATTCTGCGTTTGACGCAATCCGGCCCTTCGCCTAAGCCGCGCCGCATGAAGGTCGTGGTGATCGGCGCAGGCGTGGCCGGACTGGGTATCGGCTGGCGGCTGGCACAAACCGGCGCGGAAGTGGTCGTGCTGGAGCGCGCACAGCCGGGGCGCGGCGCAACCTGGGCTTCGGCCGGCATGATCGCGCCGGCTGCGGAGAGCGGTGCGGCCGCCAGCAGTCCGGATGCCAAATTCTCACACTATTCAAGCAGCTTATGGCCGGATTTTGCGGCAGAACTTGAGGCTGCTTCAGGATTCCAGATCGGCTACCGGAAAAGCGGATCGCTCATCTGCGCGCTTTCCGATCAAAAGGCCGCTGAGCTTCGGGGCGGTCCGGGCCAATGGCTGAGCGCTGGTGAAGCCCTCGCCATGGAGCCGATGTTGACACCGTCCATCAAGGGTGCGGCTTGGCTGCCCGAAGAGGCGCAGGTGGACAATCGCGCCCTTGGCCGCGCGCTCGCATCGGCCTTCATGCGCGCCGGCGGAAAGCTGCTTCCCAACGAGGCCGTCATTCGCCTTGAGATGGACCCCAGCGGGGTCTTTGCCGCGCGCACGCCCTTCGCCGCACACGAAGGCGACGCGTTCGTTCTGGCAGCGGGAGCCTGGAGTGGTCGCATCGACGGGTTGCCGCCTCATGCGCTCCCGGCGGTTCGCCCCGTCAAAGGACAAATGATCGCGCTTCGGCCGCCCAAAGGCGCGCCAGCGCCCGGCCCCATGCTGCGCGAGGGGCACGTTTACCTCGTGCCGCGCGAAGATCGGCTGCTTGTCGGCGCCACCGTCGAAGAAGCGGGCTTCGATACGGGCCTGACGCAAGAGGCCGAACAAGAGCTTTACGACGGGGCGGTGGCTTTGTTGCCCGACCTTGAGCGCTGGCCGGTCTGCGAACACTGGGCCGGCCTTCGGCCCGGATCGCCGGACGGCCTGCCGATCCTGGGCCGGGCGGCCATAGGTAGGCTGTTTGTGGCCACGGGCCAGTTCCGCAACGGCATCCTGTTTGCACCGGCGGTCGCGGAAGCCTTGTCCGCTCTCGTTCTGGGACGCGAGCCTGTTGCCGACATAGCCGCATTCGACCCCCGGCGCTTCGAACGCGGTTAACTGCTTGTGCAACGCGCGCGCTTGACGAATGATGCCGGCAAGGCGTGGGGCCTTGCGTTATGGCGTGGGTGTTTTTCGGGGTTGGGCTTGCGCTGCTTCTGGCTGGCAGCGGCGCGGTCGCGCGCAGCGGTTCGGCGCTCCTGCGGGGACTGGGCGTATCTCCCCTCGTAACCGGTCTGGTCGTCGTTTCGCTCGCGATGTGCGCGCCGGAGCTTGCCATGTCGCTTCAGGCGGCGGCCAAGAACCATCCTGAAATTTCCATCGGCATGATTGCCGGCAGCAACATCATCAACATTCTGCTTGTGTTCGGCCTAGCTGCGCTGTTTCGCCCGGTTCCCGCCCCGCCAAAGGTTGTTTTCCGCGACGGCCTCTTTCTGCTGGCGGCATCCGTGGCAGTCATTCTTGCCGCGATTGGCGGTGAACTGACGAAAACCGCCGGATTTGCGCTGCTGGGCGGATTGGCCCTCTACATCGTTGTCTGTTTTGTGACGGAGCGCGGCCGCCACACGCGCATCGCGCTGGCGTCCGCCCATGCCGTTCCGCCACAGGAAGCGCACGCGCCCCTGTCTGGGGTGCACGTGTTGGTCGCGCTCCTGGGACTGGCGTTCCTGTTCTTCGGCGCGCGCTATGCCGTGGATGGAGCGCTTGCGCTGTCGCTGCAGTACCGGTTGCCGGTCACGCTGGTCGCGCTGACGCTGGTTGCGTTTGGCGCTGCCCTGCCGGAGATGGGCAATGCGGTTGCAGCGACGGTGCGCGGCGAAAATTCGTTTCTCAGCGCCCAGCTTATCGGATCGAGCATATTCAACATTCTGTTTGTGATCGGCTTGACGGCGGCGCTTCATCCGCTGACCGTTTCCTTCGATGTTGCGCGCACGGACCTTCCGGTCATGGGGGCGGCGGCAGTTCTTCTGATGCCGCTCATGTTGTCCGGCTGGCGCGCCACGCGCATCGAGGGGCTGCTCCTTATTGCCGGATACGCGTGTTATGCGGGATTTCTGGCCTGGCGGCAGGGGCTGCTGGTGTTTGGTCCGTAGGCAGCCTCCACAATCCCCAGGGCAGGCAGCGCACGCCGGACAGGGTCGTACGCATCAGGTAATCGGCTCCGGGCAGATGACGCCCGGGCGCCATGAGCATGTCACGCGCAAACGCGACGGCCCTGCTGTTCGACTGAAAGACGGGCGTCAGCCAACGTGAAGCCGTTCGATAGAAGGCGACATGCCGGCGGCGCTTCCTTTCATAGTCCTCGAGGGCGCGTGCAATATCCGCGCTGCTCCTCACGCAATGGGTGAGCGTGACCGCGTCTATGAGCGAAAGATTGGCGCCTTGCCCGAGCTGCGGGCTTGTGCCGTGCGCTGCATCGCCGATGGTCACCACCCGGCCATGGCGGATGGGCTGCAGACTCACGTCGCGATAGGTGGCAAGCGACATTTCGTCGAAGGACGGGATTTGGCTGACGATCGGTTCGGCCGCGGGCCACAGCGCCACGACCTTTTTCCGCAGCGCGTCGATTCCCAGCGCTTTTTGCGCGTCGTACTCGGAAAGCGGCAGGCTCCAGAAAAAAGCGACCTGCTCGCCGTCCGATTCCGGCAGACGGCCGACGGGAAGGATGCCGATCATCGTGTCGCAATGCCGGTAGACTTGTCGCAAGGCCCGCGCGAACGCGCCGCTGCGGTCGCTGCAGGTCGCCCAGAGCGCACCCCACGGATAGAGCGGGTCGCGCACGCGTCCGCCGAGCGAGTGCCGCAAGCGATCGTGCGCTCCGGCCGCATTGATGACGAGATCGAACGGCCCCTCGCGCCGGCCGTCCGCCGAGATCAGGGCGGGCGCCGCCGGATTTTCGATGGCATGCGTCTCGAAGTTCAGGACGAGCCGGGTCTGAGATGCAATCAGCGCCTCGTGCAGCACGCGAAAGAGGGTGGCACGATGCACGCCCAGGCCTTGCTCGCCCTTGTAGTGAAGGTCGAGCACCTTGCGCCCGTTTGTTGTCCGGCCATCCAGCCTCTCGACCGGCGCGCCCCAGCGTTCGACATCGCTGCGCAGGCCCAGGCAATCCAGCGCTGCAAGGCCCGAAGGCTGAAGCAGAAGCCCCGCGCCCAGCGGACGCGCCTGCGGGAAACGCTCGAAAATGGATACGTCGTGCCCGGCGCGCGCCAGCCCGATGGCCGCAGCCTGGCCGGCCACGCCGCAGCCGATAATGCCGATCCGCAAATTTGCCCCTGAATCCGATAGCGCCAACGCGCGGGCATGATATGCCTCAAACCATGGAGTCGGCCATGGCGGAATTCGCATTGCACCCACGGCTTGCCGCGGACACCGCATTTGTCGCGGACTGGGACCTGTCGCGCGTTCTGTTGATGAACGATGCGCGCTATCCGTGGATCGTCCTTGTGCCGCGGCGGGCGGGGCTCGGCGAATGGCATGATCTCGCAGATGCCGACGCGGCAATACTGACGCGGGAAATTCGCCGCGCCGGGAGCGGACTTAAGAAACTGACCGGCGCCGGCAAGATCAATACAGCCGCGCTGGGCAATCAGGTGCCGCAGCTTCATCTGCATGTGATCGCGCGGCACGCAGGCGATGCGGCCTGGCCGGGTCCTGTCTGGGGTCATGGCGCCGCGCGGCCTTACGAAACCCGCCCGCGGGATGAATTCATCTCTCGTTTACGAATGGGGCTGTGACGCGGCGGTTGGCATGGGCATTGCCTTGAACGGGCCAGGAGCAACCGCATCATGCTGGCAGAAGCCGCAAACGCAGTGTCGAATATCCGGTCCCAGATCATCGCCGACCTCCATCAGGCCGCGGCGGTGACGGGCTCGGATTTCGACTATCTCCTTTCCACCGCCACGCGCGAAAGCAGCCTGAAACCGCAAGCCAAAGCAACGACTTCCTCGGCCGCCGGCCTCTTCCAGTTCGTGGGACAAACCTGGCTCGGCCTCATCAAGCAATATGGCGAAAAATACGGGCTTGGCTCATACGCAAGCCAGATCACCCGAAACGGTGATGGAAGCTATCGGGTCGACAATTCTGCCGACCGCCGGGCAATTCTTGCCTTGCGCAACGACCCCCAGGTTTCCGCCTATATGGCCGGGGAGTATGCGAAGGCCACCCGGTCGCAGCTTCAGGCTTCCCTTGGCCGCAGGGTCAACAACGGCGAGCTCTATGCCGCCCATTTCCTGGGCGAAGGGGCCGCTTGCCGGTTGATCCGGATGAACGCCTCCAACCCCAATGCCTGCGCAGCGGCGGAATTTCCGGAAGCGGCCCAAGCCAACCGCAGCGTTTTCTACCACGCCAACGGCACGCCAAAGACCGTGCGCGAGGTCTACAACTGGGCCCAGCAGAAGCCCGACTGTGGCAGCTCGAGCGACGACATGGCCTCGGACGCATCGTCGCCGGCATCCGCGATGCCATCCTACAACTACAGCCTTCCTGCCGTGGCCGACGGCATGGGCGACGAAACGGCGAGCATTGGCCTGATGCCGCCGTCCGGTGCCTGCACGATCGTGCCCATGAAAGGCCTCGGCCAGGCGCCGTTCGCGCTGACTTCGGCCATCATCGACCTTTTCACGCACGCGAACGATTCCGCACAAAAGTCCCGGCAAGCCACGGCAGATCAGCGCGCCCATGCGCGCGATCGCGTGGATCTCGTGCTGGCATCCTAGGGCGCAGGTTTTCCTTCAGGCAGATTCCGCTCTAGGCTGGGGGCATGTCAGATCACCAGCCCGTCACGCCCGTTCCGTCCGCAACCATTCTGCTTGTGCGCGATGGCCCGTCCGGGGTCGAAGTCTTCATGGTCAAGCGCCACTACCAGATCGACTTCGCATCCGGCGCGCTGGTTTTCCCGGGAGGAAAGGCGGCGAAAGGGGACTATGATGCCGCGCTCGCCGATTTCACCGATTGCGATCCCGGCTGGTCGGCGGAGATGCGCGCGCTGGGCGCGGCAGCCATCCGCGAAGCGTTCGAAGAGTCCGGAATTCTTCTGGTCCGGCCCCAGGGGAGCGATGCGCTTTTGCCGGCGGAGCGGCTTCCGGAGCTCGATCGTTACCGCGTGCCGCTCGACAAGGGCGAGATAGGTCTCGCAGAGATGCTGCGCGCAGAGAAGCTGCGGCTGGCCTGTGACCGGCTCGTGCGTTTCGCGCATTGGATCACGCCGAAGCTAATGCCCAAACGCTTCGACACGCAGTTTTTCCTCGCAGCGGCGCCGCCGGGGCATGTGGGAAGCCATGACGGGCATGAGTCCGTGGATTCCGTCTGGCTCACGCCGCAGGCGGCCATCGAAGACCGCCGGCGCTGGAGCATCATGTTTCCGACCAAGCTCAACCTGATGAAACTGTCCAAATCGAAGACGGTGGAAGAAGCCCTGGCGGCGGCGCGCAACTTCAACATCGTTCCGGTCGAGCCGTGGCCCGACCGGAATGAAAGGGGCGCGATCATCCGCATCCGGGACGATGCGGGCTACGATCAGACGTGGACGCTTGCAAGCGACGTGCAACGGGGCTGATGCCCGGGGCTGCTAACTGCGGCCGGACAGAAGCCGCTTGAGTTCGTCCAGCGGAATGGCCGGGATGAAATGGCCGTCACGGCCCTGGAAATCCTCCGCCATGCACAGCGAATTGAGGATGGCTTCCTCGGCGGCTTCCGCCGTTGCCTGAAAGAGCGGCGATATCCATTCGTTGTCGATGTCGGTGAAGCTGAGGAACGGCCTGCCGCGCGGAATGCGGTTGCGGGTTGAAAAAGCGATGGCAAAATCGCCGCTGCCGTTTGCCGAAATGGCGCCGGTGCGCGCCAATCCGATTTCTGCCCGCTTGGCGATGCGCTTCAACTGGCGCGGCAACACCGGTGCGTCGGTCGCGACCACCAGAATGATCGAGCCATCCTGCGACCAGCTTGGCCGCGGCGCCGCGATCATCCTGCCGACTTCAAGGCCCTTGATGCGCAACAGCTCGCGCACGGCCATGTTTGTCTGAACAAGCACGCCGACGGTGAAGCGCTCGCCGGCGATGTCGGCAAGCCGCGACGACGTCCCGATGCCGCCCTTGAATTCGAACGCCGTGGTGCCCGTGCCTGCGCCGACGGCGCCCTCGGTGACGGGGCCGCCCTGCGCGCCGTGCCACGCCGCGCGCACATGTTCAGGGCCAATCGGGCGCGCCTGCATGTCGCTCAACAGCGCATCCGAACATTCCGCGACGAATGGATGATCGTAGCTGTCGCCGCGGCCCACCTCCGGATGCTGCGCCATGACCTCGGCAATCATCGCGTCCGCCACGCGCGGCACATTGAACGTGCCCGTGAGGGCGATCGGCCCGTCGAGCATGCCCATTTCTTCCACATATTCGCGTCCGGTGACCTCGCCGCAGCCGTTCAGCATGCTGAAGCCCGCGCACACGCGTTCCTCCCATGGGTCGCCTTCATGCGGCAGGATCATTGTGAGGCCGGTATTGAGCGCGCGCGGCCCGTTGCCCTGGCGAATCGTGCAGTGACCGACGCGAACGCCTTTCACATCGGTGATGGCGTTCAGAGGGCCCGTCGGCAGCGACCCGATCTCGAATCCAAGCTCGCGAAAGCGGCAGCGTTTCATGTTGGTCCCGGTCAATCCAAGAACTGTTCGGCCAGGATGCGCTCGTCAAGGCTATGACCGGCATCGAACAGCATCGTCATGGAGACGGAGCGGTCCTCGGCCACATCGACGCTCGTCACGTCGCGCACTTCGTAATCATCGGCCACCGCGCTCACGGGCCTTTTCTCCGCCTCCAGAATTTCAAAGCGCACCTTCGCGCGATGCGGCAGGAGCGCGCCGCGCCAACGCCTCGGGCGAAACGCACTGATGGGCGTGAGCGCGAGCAGCGCCGCGTCGATCGGAAGGATTGGCCCATGGGCTGACAGGTTGTACGCGGTGCTGCCGGCCGGCGTGGAAATCAGCACGCCGTCGCAGGCCAGTTGCGCGATGCGCGGCTTGCCATCCACCACAATACGGATCTTCGCGGTCTGCCGAGTTTGCCGCAGGAGCGACACCTCGTTGAACGCAAGCGCCTCATGTGTGCCTTGCGCATTTGTGGCGCGCATGCGCAGGGGATGAATCTCGGCCCGCTCGGCGGCGGCAATCCGCGCGTCCACGTCCTTCTCGTGATATTCGTTCATGAGAAAGCCGATTGAGCCGAAATTCATGCCGTAAATCGGTTTTCCTTTTCCCAGAAATTCGTGCAGCGTCTGCAGCATGAAGCCGTCCCCGCCAAGCGCCACGATCACGTCGGCCCTGTCCGCTCCGGCGTCCGGATAGGCCTTGCGCAGGGACTCGAGCGCCTCCTGGGCGTCCGGCGACGGCGAGGCGACGAAATGAAGCTTTTGGGTCATTCAGCCTCCGGTCAGCGACATGGCGCGCACGATGGCAGGCCGGTTGTGCCGGCGATCGACGATGAAGTCATGCCCCTTGGGTTTGCGCGAGATCGCCTCGTCAATGGCGGCCGAAAGGATGCGGTCGTCGTTGCCAGCGCGCAAGACCTGACGCAAATCCGCCGCGTCGTTCTGGCCCAGGCACATGTACAAGGTGCCGGTGCAGGTCAGCCGCACGCGGTTGCAGCTTTCGCAGAAATTGTGGGTGAGCGGCGTGATGAAGCCGAGCCGGCCTCCGGTTTCGCGCACGCGCACATAGCGCGCCGGCCCGCCCGTGCGGAAGTCAATGTCGTCGAGCGCAAACCGTTCCTGGAGTCGCGCGCGCACCACCGACAGCGGAAGATATTGCTCCACGCGGTCGCCGTCGATTTCGCCCATCGGCATGGTTTCGATCAGCGTCAGGTCCATGCCGCGGCCGTGCGACCATTCCATCATTGGAACGATTTCATCTTCGTTCAGGCCACGCAGCGCCACCATGTTGATCTTGACCTCGAGACCGGCCTCTTGCGCCGCATCGATTCCGGCCAGAACCTTGTTCAGATCCCCGCGGCGCGTAACGGCGTGGAACTTTTCCGGGTCGCGCGTATCGAGCGACACATTGATCCGCCGCACGCCGGCGGCGCGCAGCGCCGCGGCGAACCGCGCGAGCTGCGAGCCGTTGGTAGTCAGGGTCAGTTCCTTCAAGCCGTCGCCGATCCGTTTTCCAAGACGCTCGATCAGCCAGATCACGTTCCTGCGCACCAGGGGCTCGCCGCCCGTGATGCGAATGCGTTCCACGCCCTTGGCGATGAAAGCGCCGCAAAGGCGCTCAAGCTCCTCCAGTGTCAGAAGCTCAGCCCTCGGCAGAAACGTCTGCTGCTCCGCCATGCAATAGATGCAGCGGAAGTCGCAGCGATCCGTCACTGAAACGCGCAGATAGCTGATATGCCGGCCGAACGGGTCGATCATGCGCCCACCTTAGCAGGGGACGCATCTTCTTTCACACCGGGCTTTCCGACGGGCCGCTATGCGGCGCGCTGACCTTGAAGGTTGCCGAGCGCCTCGGTTTTGCTGCCGTCAAAAATGGCGTCCACATCCGTCAGGTCGTCACGCGAAATGCTGGGCGGCATCTTTTTCGCCTGACGCGTCAAGTTGAAGACGGTGGAGAAGACGCAGCGGTCAATTCCCGCCGCGCGGCAGGCGAGCGCCACGCCGCGTGGCCCGCGCTCGTAGAGGGCTGCCCGGGTCTCCGCCAGCGGCAGATTGAGCAGGCGCGCAAACCCCAGGTCGAACAGGTCCATCTGGCCCTGATGCAGCACGCGGAGCAAAAATCCCGCCTTGAGCTGCCCGGCAATCGCCATCTTCTCTATCAGCTTCTGCGCGCCGCGCGCCGGGTCGTCGCTCGAAATGGGTGAGGGCCGCTGGACCGCCGTGGCAGCGACTTCGACCGTCTGCGCGATGCGGCCGGGCGCGACATCATATTTCGTTGCAATATAGGTCTTAAGGGTATCGGACACCCATTCGCACATCCGGCTGGCGAGCGGGCTGGGGAGGTCGGGACGCTCCACAAGTGGCGCCTGGAGCGCGGCCACGATGCGCGATTTTTCGACCAGCGTCTCAAAGGTGTCGTGCGCGATCCTGGCGGTCACGTTGCGAACCAGCGCCATGAGCACGGATTCCGCATCGCTACGGGCCAGCCGCGCCGTTACGGGCTCGCCGATGTTCGGGCGCTCCGCGAAGGCGGCCTGGTGCGCCTCGCTTGCCGTTTCGATGAATTCCAGGATGTCCTCGTCCGTCAGCGTCTTGCTGCGCAGGATGACGGGCCGTGCGACCTCGATCTTGTCGTCCACCAGCAGATGGACAAGTCCCTCGGGTGCGTTTGGGTCGTCGGCAAGCCGTTCGGCCAGCGAAATCCGGATCGCCATCTCCACATCGCGCGTCAGCATTCGCAGGATGTCGCACATCAGATCGCGTTCGCGCTCGGTCAGGTACGGTCCCTGCGTGCGGAACAGCGAGGCGACCGCCAGATAGATTTCCTCGCGGCTTGTGCCCTTCGGATCGGCGGCCAAAGCCGCCAGCCGTGTCATGTCGGTGATGTCGCGTACGCTCAAGCCCAAGACGTGCCCCCTTGGTCCTAGGCCGGAAACTTAGGCAAATGGCGTTAACAGCATGTTAAGGTAGTTGGGCAGCAACCCTAATGAGTCGTAAATGACGCCGGAGCCGCCGTTTCTTCTCTCGATCGACCAGGGCACGACATCCACGCGCGCCATTCTGTTCGATGCCGCTGCAAAGCCGGTGGCAGGTCATTCGGCGGAACTCCGGCAGATCTACCCCGCGAACGGCTGGGTCGAGCACGACCCGGAGGAAATCTGGCAGGCGACACTGGCGTGCTGCCGCGCAGCCGCGAAGGGCGCGGACGCGAAGAATATCGCTGCCATCGGCATTACCAACCAGCGCGAGACAACCGTGGTGTGGGATCGCGTGACCGGCCGGGCCATCGCCAACGCCATTGTCTGGCAGGACCGCCGCACGGCAGACCGTTGCCGCGAGCTGAAAGATCGCGGGCTGGAAAAAACGGTCAGTGCACACACGGGGCTTGTGATCGATCCGTATTTTTCCGGCACCAAAATCGGCTGGCTGCTCGATCATGTTGCGGGCTCGCGCGCGCGGGCGGAAAAGGGCGAACTGGCGTTCGGCACGATCGACAGCTGGCTGATCTGGCGGCTCACGGGCGGCAGGGTGCATGCCACCGATGTCACCAACGCGTCGCGCACATTGCTGCTCAATCTCAAATCGCTGCAATGGGACGACGAGATGCTGAAACTGTTTGGCGTCCCGCGCGGGCTGTTGCCGGACGTGCGCGATTGCGCAGGCGATTTCGGCGAAACCGACGCCGGGGTGCTGGGTGCACCGGTCCGCATTCTTGGCGTGGCCGGCGATCAGCAGGCGGCAACCTTCGGTCAGGCCTGCTTTGATGTCGGCGATGTGAAATCAACATACGGCACCGGCTGTTTTGCGCTGGTCAACACCGGCCGCACGATTCCGGTCTCGAAAAACGGACTGCTTTCGACCTGCGCCTATCGGGCCAAGGGCACCACGGCCTACGCCATCGAAGGCAGCATCTTCATCGCGGGCGCGGTCGTGCAATGGCTGCGGGATGCCCTGGGCTGCATCCGGCAATCGCACGAAGTGGAAGCGCTCGCGCGCACCGCGAAAGATGCGGACGGGCTCTATTTTGTGCCGGCCTTTACCGGGCTTGGCGCGCCGCACTGGGATCCGAATGCGCGTGGCGCCATTGTCGGTCTCACCCGCGACATGGGAGCCGCTGAAATCGCGCGCGCCGCATTGGACGCCGTCTGCTATCAGACACGAGACCTTCTGGATGCCATGGCGCGCGACATGAAGGGCCGGCCGGCCGCCCTGAAAGTGGATGGCGGCATGGTGAAGAACGACTGGTTTTGCCAGCGGCTTGCCGATCTCACCGGATTGCCGGTGGAGCGGCCGACCGTCACGGAAACCACGGCCCTTGGAGCGGCCTATCTCGCGGGTCTTTCCGCCGGCGTGTTCAAGGACTTTTCGGACATCGCGAAATCCTGGGCGCTGGACCGCCGCTTCGGGCCCGAGATGGCGGCGGCCACGCGCGACGCATTGTATGCAGGCTGGCAACGCGCGGTGGGGCGCGTTCGATCCTGACCGCGGATGGTTTGACACGATCAAACACCGAGCGCACTCTTGTAATATTGCTATTGACGGAGGCCGCCCATGAATTTGCAGTCAATGAACGTGGACCTGCCGAGGTCGCATGCCATTCGCTCGCTCGAAGGCAAGGTCAGCCCCGAGGAATGGAAACAGCGTGTTGAGCTTGCGGCGCTCTATCGCCTCGTCGCGCTCTACGGCTGGGACGACCTGATCTTTACGCATATCTCCGCGCGCGTGCCAGGCCCCGAGCATCACTTCCTCATCAACCCCTACGGCATGATGTTCGAGGAGATCACCGCCTCCAGCCTCGTGAAGATCGATACCGACGGCAACAAGGTCGAAGATTCGCCCTATCCGGTAAACCCGGCGGGCTTCACCATTCATTCGGCCATCCACATGAACCGCGAAGACGCCCATTGCGTCATACATCTGCACACTGAAGACGGCGTGGCGGTGGCGACGCAGGAATGCGGCCTGCTCCCGATCACGCAGCATGCGCAAGCCGTGACCGGCGATCTCGCCTATCACGACTACGAGGGCATCGCGCTGGAGCTTGGCGAACGCGAGCGGATTGTCGCCGATGTCGGCAGCAAGAATTGCGTACTTTTGCGCAACCACGGCACGCTCACCATGGGCAGAACCTGCGCGGACGCCTTCATGCGCATGTATTATCTTGAGAAGGCCTGCAGCATGCAGGTGCGCGCGCTGGCCGGCGGCATCAAGCCCTATGGCGTCAACCAGGGCGTGGCGGAGAAAAACGCGGCGGTGACAAAGGCGGCTTTCGACGGGCCGATCAGCGCGCTTGCCTGGCCTGCGCTCTTGCGCAAGCTCGACAGGGTCGATCCCGGGTACAAGCATTAGGCGAACTGTCATCCTGCAGGGCCCGGGCGATCCGGCCGGATCCCGCCCGCGGTGCAAGGCATGACTGATGAGAGATGAGACATGAAGTTTGGCATCGGACAATCGGTCAGGCGAACGGAAGATATCCGCTTCGTTACGGGGCAGGGACGCTACACGGACGATCTGCATTTCGACCGCGAGGCGTTTGTCTTTTTTCTCCGCAGCCCGCATGCGCACGCGAAGATCAAGGCGATTGACGCGGGCGCGGCCAGGAAGGCGGCGGGCGTGATCGGCGTTTTCACGCAGGACGATGTGGAGGCATTCGGCGCCGCCCCCATGCCGTGTCACTTGCCGGTCCGCAACCGTGACGGCAGCGACTACAAGCAGACGCCCAAGACGCTGCTTGCGAAGGATCGTGTTCGTTTTGCCGGCGAAGCGGTCGCCATGATCGTGGCCGAAACGCTGGCGCTGGCCAAGGATGCGGCCGAGCTTGTGGCTGTCGATTACGAACCGCTGGATGCTGTGGGCACGCTGGAAGCCGCGCCGTTCGGTCCGCTCGTCTGGGACCACGCACCGCACAATCTCTGTTTCGACTGGGCGGCCGGAGACGAAGCGAAAGTGCAGGCCGCGTTCGACGCGGCCGCGCATACCGCGCATGTCGAGGTCGTGCAGAACCGGATCGTCGCCAATGCGATGGAAACGCGAAACGCCATCGGCGTCACCGAAGGCGGCAAATATGTGCTGTACACGTCCACTCAGGGCGCCGGCCAGCTGCGCGACCGGGTGATCGCGGTGTTGCCGGGCCTCACGAAGGGAAACCTCCGGGTCGTGACGCCGGATGTCGGCGGCGGGTTCGGCATGAAGGGCTTCATGTACCCGGAACAGCCGCTGGTGCTTGTGGCCGCGAAGCTGACGGGCCGCCCCTGCCGCTGGTCCGGCGAGCGCACGGAGGCCTTCCTTTGCGACGATGCGGGCCGCGACATGCGCACGCGCGCGGACATTGCGCTCGACAGGAACGGAAAAATCCTTGCTGTGCGGATAAAGGGCACGGCCAACATGGGCGGCTATCTTTCGCAGGTGGCGCCCTTCATTCCGACGCTCGCGGGCGGCCGAATCTTCGGCGGCCTTTACCGCGTGCCCGCACTGTTTGCGGAAGTGAAGTGCTACTTCACGAACACCGCTCCGGTGGATGCCTATCGCGGCGCGGGCCGGCCGGAAGCGGCCTATCTCATGGAGCGCCTGATGGATGCGGCGGCGCTCCAGATCGGCATCGATCGGACAGAGCTGCGCCGGCGCAACCTGGTTGGGCCGGATGAGCTTCCTTATCCTAACTGGATGGGAATAACCTTTGACTCCGGAAATTATCCGCACATGCTGGAATCGGCGCTCGCGCGCGCCGATGTGGCCGGCTTCGCGGCGCGCCGCAAGGAAAGCGAAGCGCGCGGCAAGAGGCGTGGCCTTGGCATTGGCTATTACGTGGAAATCACGTTTTCCGTCGGGAGCGAACCCGCGCGCGTCAAATTCACCGACAACGGCGGCGTGGAAGTTTATGTCGGCACGCAATCGAACGGGCAGGGGCACGAAACGGCCTTCGCCCAGATTGTGGCCGAGCGGCTTGGCGTGCCCTTCGAATCCATCACGGTGAAACAGGGCGACACCGACTGGGTGAACGGGGGCGGCACCGGCGGATCGCGCTCGCTCAACATGTCCGGCGGCGCCATCAATCTCTGTGCGGACGAAGTGATCGCGAAGGGCAAGGCCGCCGCAGGACAAATCCTGCAGGCCGGCGGCAGAGAGGTGGGATTTGCGGTTGAAAGTGATGGGGTGGGCCGTTTCCGCGTGGCGCAAACCGATCGCGCGCTGACCGTTGGCGAGCTTGCCGTCGCCCTGAAGCGCACCATTCTTCCCGGTTTCGAATCCGGGCTGGATAGCGACGGCACGTTCCAGGGCAAGGCATCGACCTTCCCCAATGGCTGCCACATTTGCGAAGTCGAAGTGGACGAAGAAACCGGCAAGGTGGATGTCGTGCGGTATTCCGTATTGGACGATTTCGGCCGTGTCATCAATCCGATGCTTGTTGCCGGCCAGGTGCACGGCGGCGTAGCCCAGGGGCTCGGCCAGGCGCTCCTGGAGAATTGCATCTATGACGCCGAAAGTGGCCAGATTCTTACTGCCACCTTTTCGGATTACGCCATGCCGCGCGCCGGCGACATGCCCGACATCAGCTTCGCCTACGAGGAAATCCCCTGCAAGACGAACGAGCTTGGCGCCAAGGGCTGCGGTGAGGCAGGAACTGTCGGCGCATTGCCCGCCGTGATCAGCGCCGTGGCCGATGCTATCGGCGTCAAGCACATTGACATGCCCGCCACGCCCGAACGCGTCTGGCGCGCCATGCGCGAAGCGCGCGCGGCGGCCTGATTACTGGCCCGTCTGTGAGGCTGACGCCGCCGGCGCCTGGCCGGGCGTTGCGCCGTTTGCCTGATAGGCGGCGATTGCGTTGAGCAGTGTCTGCCGTTCCACGCATCCGTCGGGACACAGGCGCACAAGTTCCGCGAGCTGCTGGTTTGCAGAATTGAGGTCCTTCAGGTCGAGGTAAAGCTCGCCCAGATATTCGTGCGCGCCCTTATGATCGGGATCTTCGTGCAAGGCGCGCTGATAGTAATCCAGCGAGACGGTGTAGTTGCCGACCATGCGCTCGGTAAAACCGAGATAGTTCAGGACGTCGGCGCTGTGCGGCCGGTCGGCCAGCGCGCGCTGCAGGTGGGGAATTGCGTCGGCGTATTTCTGCTCGTGAATCAGCCGCAGCGCGGTGGCATAGTCGTCAAATCCGGCGCTGTGCATCATGCCGGGGCTCATCCCGGTACCCATGCTGCCATAGCCGCCCATCCCGCCCATTGCCATGGCGCCGGATGCCGAAATCAGAATCGCAAATGCCGCCGCGTTGAACAGTGCTTTTGTGCGCATGATCGCCCCCGCAAGGTGGTTAAGGTCTGCGTGCGGCAAAGCTACCATCATTCCGGCGCTTCCGCATGGGGCCGCATTGACTTTTTGTCCGTTCGCGGATGATTGTGTCCGGCTATGGGCAAATCGGCAGTTCATTCCCTGGACGAGGCGCCATCGCGGCGCAAAAGGCCCGACAGCCTGCTGAAGCTCAAGGCGGCGGCCCGCAAGCTTTTCGTCGAACGGGGCTACCACGCCACCCGGCCGCAGGACATCGCCCGCGAAGCCGATGTCGGCCACGGCACGTTCTATCTGCATTTTCCCGACAAGCGGGCCTGTTTTCTGGATTTCGTGGACGATGCGCGCAGCGAGCTTGATGCCTATATCCGCGCACGCGTCTCGCAGGAAGATACGTTAGAAGAGCTGATTGCGCACACGCTGCACGCCATCTTCGATTATGCCGAAAGCCATCCGGGCGTGCTGAATGCGGCCATGACGGATGAAGCGGTGATCGATGCCGAAGGCGCGCAGGCAAAGCCGCTGCTTGACCGATGGGGCGACGACTGGGCGGAAACGGTGCGCAATCTTGCGCGCACGGGCCGGATTTCCACGCAATACGATCCCGCCATCGTCGGGCAGGCGATCCTTGGCGCGATCCACCAGGTTTCGGCCGAGGGTTCGCGCTCCCGCCGCAACCGTGCGGTGGTTCTCGACAATCTCACCAAATTCCTCGTTCGGGCGCTCAAGGCCTGACGGCTTCGGATTGACTCTCCGCCCGCGCTGACAAATTATCAGTGTGAGAGAGTACGCCGGAGAGGCGCGTGACGAAGCTGCGTTATACGCGCGAGGAAATCCTCGCCGATCATCCGAATCTGCGCCCGCATGTTGAAGCGGGATACAGGCTTCATGGCGGCTTCGACCGCGAGGGCCGTTATGTTTCGCCGCGCACGCTGAATCGCGGGCCGGCGATCGAAGCGTGGGCGCAATCGCTTCGGGTCCGCGGTTTTGATCTCGTGGATTCATCCCAGCAGCTCATGGTGCGGGGGCATTTTCCGACGGTTGCGCAACAGAAATTTCTTCTTGCCAACGGGTTTGGACAGACGCTCTGGGATTCCCTGACCGTCACCGGCGTGATCGAGGCCCGCGGCCGGGCTCTGGTTGAAAATGTTGCGCCGGATTTCCAGGACATTGTCGTCGAAGACATTTCCGGCACCTGCACGGGCCACCTGAACAGGGGCTTGCTGGTTGCGCACGGGCTCGATGAAGGCGGCAATCCGGCAACCGGCGAAGGCGGGCACGATTCAATGTGGTTTGCCGTGCGCGACATGCTGTTCGGCAAGAATGCGTTCCCTATGCCCGCCATCCCCGAAAGCCTTTCGCGGCCGGAGCTTGGGCGGCTGATGCCGCAGATCCCGCCGCAGTTTGAGCAATGGATTCTGCTTCTGATGAACGTGCTCATGATCGAAGTGCGCGCGGAGAATTTCTTCAGTTTCTGTACGGCCGTCATGCGCGATCCGGATAATTTTGCGGACCGCCGGGAAGCCGCCCTGCATGCAGCCGAGCTTGTTGACCGCATCCGGCAGGATGAAGCCCCGCATGTGGGATACCTGACCGATTTCGTCTCCGAACTGCGCAGCTTCACGTTCAGGACGGTGGACGGCAAGACGGTGAAGGGCGCCATCTTCATCGATCCGGTTTGGCGCGGCATGGTTCACTGGCATGCCGTCGCCAATGTGGATTTCAATCGCGAGCAGGCGCGCAAAGACCTCGCTCTGACGCTCGGCCGCGAATTGATGGCCGAATTCGACTCGCTGGAGGAAAGGCAAGCGGCATGAAGGAGTTTCGGGGCAAGACGGCATTTGTCACGGGTGGCGGCTCCGGCATTGGCCTTTCCATGGCTCGTGCCTTCGGCCGCGCCGGCATGAATGTCGTGCTGGCCGACATCGATGACAAAACGGCGAAAGCGGCGGCCGAGCGGCTGGCTTCGGAGCAGATCAAGGCGGCGCCCATTCATTGCGACGTGGCAGACCGTTCAAGCGTGCAATCCGCGGCGCTGGAAGCCGTGGCGCAGTTCGGCAAGGTGCATGTGGTCTGCAACAATGCCGGCGTGGCCGTCGGCGGTCCCATTGGCACGGTGCGGCCGTCGGATTGGGACTGGATCATAGACGTCAACCTCAAGGGCGTTGTCTTTGGCATGGAGACGTTCGTGCCCCTCATCAAGAGTCACGGCGAAGGCGGGCACATCGTCAACACGGCCTCCATGGCGGGTATGGTCAGCATGCCTGGCCTGGAACCCTATACCGCCACCAAATACGCCGTGGTCGGCATGAGCGAAGGCTGGTTTCAGCAGCTTGCGCCGCTCAATATCGGCGTGTCGGTGCTGTGTCCGGGCTTTGTGCGCACGCACATCCACGAAAGCGGCCGCAACCGCCAGCAGAAATATGGCGGCGTGGCCGATGTGGACCCCGGGGTTGCGGCCACGCGCGAAGAGGCCGCAAAGGCTGTGCTGAGCGGTATCGATCCCGACATCGTGGGAAATCGCGTCTTCGAAGCGGTGCGCGACAACGAGCTCTATATTTTCACGCATCCCATGATGCGCCCGTTCGTGGAACAGCGCTTCCAGATGATCATGGGCGCCTTTGATGCGTCGGACAGGAGCCCCGCGCTGAAGAGCGTGCGCGAGCAGGCGGCGGTCTGGCCGCAGTCGCTGGCGAAGGAAACAAAATGAAGTTCGGCATCTTCTACGAACACCAGCTGCCGCGCCCCTGGGGTGAGGGACAGGAGCTCAAGCTCTTCCAGGATGCGCTCGATCAGGTGGAACTGGCCGACCGCCTCGGGATCGATCACGCGTGGGAAGTGGAGCATCATTTTCTGGAGGAATACTCGCACTCATCGGCGCCCGAAGTCTTTCTGGCGGCCTGCTCGCAGCGGACGAAGCATATCCGCCTCGGTCATGGCATCGTCCTCATGCCGCCGGGTTACAATCACCCCGCGCGCGTGGCCGAACGCATCGCCACGCTCGATCTCGTCTCCAACGGGCGCGTGGAATTCGGCACCGGCGAATCCTCCGCGGCGCTGGAGCTTGGCGGCTATCGCGTGCCGGTGGAGCAAAAGCGCGCCATGTGGCGCGAAACGACCGAGCAGTGCCTCAATATGCTCGCGATGGACCCTTATCCCGGATTCAAGGGCGAATTCTTCGAAATGCCCTGCCGCAACATCGTGCCGAAGCCCGTGCAGCGGCCGCATCCGCCGGTCTGGGTGGCATGCTCCAACCGCGAGACCATCAAGCTGGCCGCACGGCTCGGCATCGGCGCGCTCACCTTCGCCTTTGTGGACCCGGCGGAAGCAAAGCAATGGGTGGACGACTACTACCGCATCCTGAAAGAAGAATGTGTGCCGATCGGCCACGCCGTGAACGCCAACATCTGCATGGTGACCGGCTTTTCGGTTCATCGCGACGGCGAGGAAGCGCGCCGGCGCGGGCTCGATGGCTTCAAGTTCTTCGGCTATGCGCTGGGCCATCACTACATCTTCGGCGAGCACAAGCCCGGCCGCACCGACATCTGGAAAAATTTCGAGGCGATCAAGGATACCATGCCGGAAAACGCCGGCGCCGCCGGCATCGGCACGCCGGACCGCATGCGCAAGCATTTGCGGGGATTTGCGGACGCCGGCGTGGATCAGGTCGCGTTCATCCAGCAGGGCGGCCGCAACCGGCACGAACATATCTGCGAGGCGCTGGAATTGTTTGCATCCGATGTGATGCCCGAGTTCAAGGAACACGAAGCTGAACGCCGCAAGAAGAAAGCCGAGGAGCTTGCGCCCTTCATTGAAAAGGCGTTCGCGCGCAAACAGAAGATGAAGGAGCTGGCCGACAGCGAAATTCCCACCGTTGTTGCGCTCGGCCGTCAGATTACCCAGCCGCGCACACCGCAGGACGAGGCCAACGCCCGCCGCTGGTCGCAGACCAGTGCAGTGCCGCTTCAGGATCCGGCGAAGAAGAAGCAAACCGCCGCGGAATAGCTTGCGCCCCGCACAAATCTGCTGACAATCCCGTCGCGAGACCGACAGAAGCGGACACATGGCCAAAGAGCCGCCCGAAATGCCGGAGGGCGCAATTCCGGCCGTTCGCGCCTTTCAGAAGGAGCTCGCGCCGGCCTTTATCGACCACGCCTGCATCATGAACGGATACGCGCCGCCGCCGGGATCGCCGCTGGGCGAGGGCATGGGCGCGGGCTTCGCATGGTGCGAGCTGCATTGCGGTTCCGCCGTCACCGCCACGCTGTTGGCCGCGTCCAATCCGCCCGGAGATTTTCATGTGATCGATGCGCGCGGCCCGATGATCCGTTCAGGCCGCTCTCTCGCCGAAGACGGCGATGTCCGGAATATCACATTCCACGAAATGGGCATTGAACCGGCCCTGGATCATACCTTTCCCGGGTTCGACTATATTGTGGCCAACGGCACTTACACTTGGGTGCCATTGCGGGAACGGGCGCTGATCCTGGCTTTCGTGCGCAAGTTCCTGAAGCCCGGCGGCGCGCTTTATCTGAGCTACAACGCGCGGCCCGGCTGGAACAAGTTCGATCCGTTTCGCCGCATCTTTCGCGAAGCGCTGCGCGGCCATAGCGTAGATGTGCGCGAAGGCCTGCGAATAGCCCGCGAAATCTACGCGCAGTTTCACGCATCCAGGGCGCCGGAAATCCTGGGTGCCGGTGCGCCGCCGCCGATGCTGTCGTTTCTCGATGAGCTGCCGCCCGAGGTGCTCGTCGCCGATTACGCCAATGACTATGCCGAACCGCTGTATGTGACCGAAGTGGCGGCCGACTTCGCTTCGATTGATTGCGTGCTGGCAGGATCGGCCGACATGGCGGAGTCGCTGCCTGCGCTGATGACGCACGAGCCTTACAAATCGCTGCTGCCGCGGTTTCCGACGATGCCTGGCCGGGAATTGGCAAAGGATTTCCTGCGCGATACGGCCCTGCGGCGCGATGTATTTGTCCGGGGCGGCAAACGCATCGCCGCGGATTCAAGCGACATGATCCTGCGCGGGCTTGCCTTCGCATTGGAGCAGCCGGCATCCGCGGTGATCTACGAAAAGAAGCTGCCATTCGCCGAAATCCGGTTCGACAATCCGCAGGCGCGCGATCTTGTGGCGGCGCTGTCTGAGCGGCCGCGCACGCTCGGCGAGTTGATCGAAAAGCGGCGGGACAGTGCGCAAGATGCCCAATCCATCATTGCAGCGCTTCATTCCCTGCTTTTCAGCGGCCAGATTCGCCCCGTCTATCGGGGAAGCCGCGACGCAGCCGGTAAGGCCAGTGCCCTCGCAATGGCGATCCGGGCGCGGGCGGCTGTCCCGGAGAAGGCTGTCGGCTTTTTGCCTTCGCCCTTTGGCACCGCGTTTCCCGTGCCCATTGCCGATCAGCTATTCATGGGCATGCCGAAGACGATGAGCGCGGAAGCGCGGGCCAAGGAAGCGGCAAGCCATCTTTCGCAACGGAGAAGCGAAGCGCTGCTGGCGCGCGCCAGGGTTTATCCAAGGCTCGAAGACTTCTATCGGTCGCTCGGTCTGATCTGAACGGATACAACCATAAATTGTATTGCTGATCATTTGGAACGCTGGTAGAAGCCAAGACTAGCGCTGTATTCGCTCAGTATTGCGTTTCAAGATCAAATATGAATCTCCGAACAGCTCTTGCGGCTGTATGGAGAGTGCTGACTGTTGACCTTTCGGAGGGGGCTTTGAAAGGCACTTCTGAGTCAATGGCTGTCGCCACCTTTGGCGGCAGAAGGCCTAGACTGTATCGTCATTTGCCGACGCTCGGCCCGCATTGCGACGGTCAACTGGCCGATGCGCGCGATTTGCCGTTTTACCTGACGCATGCGGTTCTGCCCTGGTCCAGATCGGGCGATGTGCTGCTCTGTGCCAGTGCGTCCGGCGATGACGGATCGGCGAACGGGCTTCGGCTGCCACAAAACCAGAAGGCCTGGTTTGTTCCGGTCGGGCGTGCGGCCCTGCATGCGGCGATCGAGCGCCGGTTTCGAACACGGCTTGCACGCAATGCCGCTTTCGCGCTCGCCCGCGCGGAGCCGCGGCTTTCCGCCCAACGCGTGGTCCTGCCCGGTCAGGCGATGGCGTTTGCCGGCTGCGTGGCGGCGATTGGGATTGCCTCCGTTCTTTTTCCTTACGGCACGGCGATCGTGTTGACGATCCTGCTCGGGCTTGGGTTCGCGTCGAACATTGTATTTCGTGCGCTGCTTGTCTGGATCGGCGCGGCGGAATTTCCGCATCCCGAGGGCCGTCCCGACGCGGACGATTTGCCGCTCTATACGGTGCTCGTTCCCATGTATCGCGAAGCGAACATGGCGCGGCACATCGTGCGTTCGCTGAATGCCCTGGAATATCCGAGAACCAGGCTTCAGGTCATCTTTGCCGTCGAACGCGACGATGACGAAACCTACGGGGCGCTCGCCGAACAGAGGCTTCCGCCGCACTTCGAAATCATTCGCGTCCCGCCGGGCACGCCGCGCACCAAGCCGCGCGCCTGCAACTATGCGCTCAACTTCGTACGCGGCGAATTTCTGGTCATCTATGATGCCGAGGACCGGCCCGAACCGGACCAGCTGAAAAGGTCGGTTGCTGCATTCCGCGCGGCCCCTGATCGCGTCGCCTGTCTTCAGGCGCGGCTGAATTTCTACAACCGGCGCGGTTGGCTGGCCGTGATGTTCACGCTCGACTATTCGCTGTGGTTTGACTTCCTGCTCTCGGGGCTCGACCGCATCGGCGTTCCAATGCCGCTGGGCGGAACATCGAACCACCTCCGGACAAGCGTGGTGCGCGAAATCGGCGGTTGGGACCCCTTTAACGTCACCGAGGACGCCGACCTGGGCATCCGCCTGGCCGCGAAGGGCTATCGCGTCTCTGTTCTGGATTCCACGACATTCGAAGAAGCGGCGGACACGCTGCCAAATTGGCTGCGCCAGCGCTCGCGTTGGCTCAAGGGCTACATCCAGACCTGGCTCGTCCACATGCGCGATCCGCTGCGCCTGTTCCGCAACGTCGGCTGGAAGGGCTTTGTCGGCTTTCAGCTTTTTGTGGGCGGCACCTTTGTTTCGGCCCTGCTCAATCCGCTGCTCTGGATGGTTTTTGTCGTCTCGGCCTTGTTCGGAGTGGAAATTTTCAGGGACGGAGATGCCCTCGTCGTCGCGCGCGTTTCGCTTGCCGGCCTGATCACGGGGAATGCGCTTTTCATCTATTTGGCCATGCTCGGTCTCGTGCGCCGCGGATGGCTGCATTTTGCCATCTACGCGCTGACGGCGCCGGTGTACTGGCTTCTGGTCTCGATCGCCGGTTATCGCGGCCTGCTGCAGCTTTTGCGGCGGCCATTCTATTGGGAGAAGACGCATCACGGCGCCTTGGCGGACCCGTGACGGCATATGTTCTGGCGCCGCTTGTCCTGACCCTGATCTGGATCCTGTTTTTCCGCATGTTGCGGTCGGCGGATTATCCGGTTCCCATGTCTTTGGCTGTTGCGTTTGTCTGCATTGCGCAGGCGGGTTTGTGGGTCAGCCCCCTGAGTGCAGCCGGCGGCCTATGGTTTGCCCTGGCAATGGCGCTTGCGGCCAGCAGCGCGCTGGCATTTGCGGAACGGCAGGATGACGCCCGCGCGATTTTCGCATTGGGGGGCTCGCTGGCGGCCATCCAGCTTGCCGATCCCTCCGGCGACATCGTCGCCGCGCTGGCCTTGCCGATGCTGGCGGGCCTTCCGCGCGCGCGGTTTTCGCGGAATGCCGGCCTGCTGCTTGTGCTCCTGTTCATTCCATGCCTGACCGCAATCGGCATGGCCTGGTTCACTACGCAAACCCATTTCAATTTCGCGCAATGGCTGGCGCGGAATTCACAGATAAGCGCCGCCTCCGGGTTCGTCGAAAGCCGCAGCCGCGCGTCATGGGTGCTGTTTCTCGCGCCGCTTCTGCCGGCGATTGTTCCCGTGGCCGCGGAATTCCGTTCGAGGCGCAGCTGGAGCGTGCTTGCCCTCGTCCTGTCTGTCGTGCTGGCGTCATTCGCGACGGTTCTGCTGCAGATCAGCCGCAGCCCCGTCATCTTCATGGCGGCGTTGGCGCCGGCGATCCCGGCCTCGCTTGCCGTCTGGCGGCCTGAAGACCGGCGGACCTTGCGGGTCCTTTTGCCGCCCATCGCATCGACCGTCCTGTCCTGGATTGTTGTGCTTGCCGAATTTGTCCCATCCGTCCGATAAGGCCGATGAAGCGGATCCTGGCGTGCCTGATCCTGCTGTGGCCCTGTGTGCCGGTCGCGGCGGATGCCGGCGCATGGACATTGCCCGGCGATGCGGCCCAAATCCTGGCCGGTGTCTTTGCAACTCGCGCATCGGAGCAGTTTGACAATCGCGGTCATCCGTCGCGGGCGATCGCTTTCACGAAAATCTACACGCAAATCTACGCGGAATATGGATGGACCGACGATCTCACGCTGATTGCGGCGCCGGAATTCGAAATGGCGAAGTGGCGTTCGCCCGGAAGCGCGCCAAGCGCCAAATGGGACGTCGCCCTGTCCGGCGGAATGCGCTACCGCCTTTTCTCGAGCTTCGGAACGCTATCGGTCGAAGGCAGCCTGAAAAACGCGGGCGCCTACGACGAAGCGGCGATTGTCGGCGGCAGCCTCTCCCATAGCCGCGAGATTGAGCTGCAGCTCCTGTACGGTACGAATTTTACGCTGGCCGGCTACGATGGATTTGCCGATGTGGAGGCCGGCCATCGGTGGATCACCAATAACGGCGCCAATCAGGTGCCGGCGGATATCACGCTGGGCGTTCATCTCACGCCAACGCTGTTGGTCCTCGTGCAGAGCTTCAACGTCGTTTCGACCCGTCCTGAGCCCGGCCTCGGCCGCTACCGTTCCCACAAGCTGGCGCTTTCGGTCGTTCAGGCCCTGGGCGACAGGTTGTCCCTCCAGGTCGGGGGCTTCTATGCTCCCTTTGGCCAAAACAGTTTGCAAGAACAAGGGGTTATGGCGTCCCTCTGGGCGCGCTTCTGACGCATCCGGCCATAGTTGAGAATGATTTGCAACTGGGCTATGGACAGGCTGGTTTGAATTTCACCAGAGTTCAACGTCATGAAAATCCTCGTGCTTGCCGCCCTGGCCGCCGTTCTCGTATCGCCCGCGTTTGCGGATGGCCCAATTGCCGTGACCCTGAAGGACCACAGGTTTTCGCCTTCGACGATCACGGTCAAAGCCAACACGCCGACCGTGCTTTCCATCACGAATGAAGATGCTTCGGCGGAGGAATTCGATTCCACTTCCCTGAAAGTCGAAAAGGTTATCACCGGAAACAGCCGGGGGGATGTGCACCTGCGGCCGCTCGCGCCCGGAAAATATCCGTTCATGGGCGAATATCATTCCGACACGGCCCAGGGCGTCGTGATCGCGCAGTAGCCTATGCTGGCCACACTCCTCATTGTATTTCGTGAAGTCATCGAAGCCGGCCTGATCGTCGGCATCGTGCTGGCCGCGACGAAGGGCGTTGCGCGCCGCGGGATCTGGGTGAGCTACGGCGTTGCGGCCGGCGTCATCGGGGCCTGCCTTGTTGCGACCTTTGCGGGCGAGATTGCGTCGTTCTTCCAGGGCGCAGGACAGGAAATCTTCGATGCCAGCGTCCTTGTTCTGGCCGTGTGCATGCTCGCCTGGCACAACGTCTGGATGGCAGGCCACGGCCGCGCCATGGCGCATGAGCTGAAAACCGTCGGCGCCGCGGTCAAGGCGGGCAACCGCTCGCTGATCGCGCTTGCGGTGGTGGTCGGAATTGCCGTGCTGCGCGAAGGTTCGGAAGTGGTGCTGTTTCTCTATGGCATTGCGAGCCAGGGCGGCACGTCGAATGTGGCCATGCTGGCCGGCGGCGCACTGGGCCTTGCAGCCGGCGCGGGCGTTACGGCGCTGATGTATTTCGGGCTTCTGACCATCCCGGCAGGCAAGCTATTTTCGGTTACATCGTGGCTGATCACACTGCTTGCGGCTGGCATGGCCGCGCAGGCGATCCTGTTTCTTCAGCAGGCCGGTTATCTGGAATATCTCACAGGCACCGTGTGGGACACCTCATGGCTTCTGTCGCAGGACAGCATCCTGGGCCGCCTCCTGCATACACTGATCGGCTACAACGATGCGCCGAACGGCGCCCAGCTTGCCGTCTATGCGGTCACGATTGCCGCAATCGTCGGCTTGACGCGGTGGGAACGCGCGCGCCATCCGCGCGGCGGCACGATTCCGAGCCCCGCATAGAAAAACCGCGCTCCGTTTCCGGAGCGCGGCCCAAATTGTCCGGCGAAATTATTGGGGCGATCCGCCGTAACCGGGAGGAGGCCCGTTCTGGTCACCCGGCGGAGGACCGTTCTGGTCGTCTGGCGCATTGTCGCCGTTGTCGTCGCCCTGGTCCTGGTCGTCGGGCCCGTTGCCATAACCCTGCGGCGGTCCCTGATCCTGATCGCCATAACCCGCCGGCGGACCGTTCTGGTCATTGTCGCCATAACCCGGTGGCGGACCATTCTCGTCATCCGGATTCTGGCCCTGATATCCGGCAGGCGGGCCGTTCTGGCCGTTGTCATATCCGGGCGGCGGTCCATTCTCGTCGTTGTCCGATGGCGCAGCGCCCATGTTCGGGCCGCCTTGCTCCGGCCCGGCTCCTGCCGGAACGGGCTGCCACGGCCCGTTGCAGGTTTGGACATAGGGATAGTAACCGCGCGGATCGTTGCACCAATACCAATAGGCGCCGCCGGAGGCCGGTTCCGCATCGTAATAGACGTCCGAAACATAGGCCGGGTAGGGATAGACGGGCACGTCGTAGAAATACCAGGCGCCGCCGGCCCACCACCACCATCCAAACCGGCCATGGTGCCAGCCGTGATGCCAGCGGCCATGCGTCCAGCGCCAGCGTTCTGCGGGCGCCAGCCGGACCACGACACGGTTGTGGAAGCGGAAAGGCGCCACGCGCACATTCACGTGGACGTTGCCGCGGTTCCAACGGGCATTGGGATGCGCCGGCGGCGGGGGATTGTGATGATGCTGGGCGGCTGCGGCCGCGGGGGTCGCGAGTGCGAGTGCGCTCCCGGCCAACAGCGCCATGATGAAGGGGGTATGTTTCATGGTTGCTCTTTCAAAGGGCCTGTGCAGGTCAATGGTTAGGCGCGGCCGGCTGAACCGTGAATGAATGGACAATTCATCGGTTTGCCGGCGGTTCCCGGAAGGTAAACGCAAACCCAGCCGCCGACGGCCGGATTTGTTTAAAAAGCCTGAAAAACGGCCCGGAATATTCAAGGCAAATCATCATGTTGGCACAATGTTAATGGCCCGGTGCCTATCCTTTGCCCCATGTCTGAAAAGGCTGCGGGGGCAAAACGGGAGCAGGGCCGCGCGTGGCAGCGCAACGCCACGCGCGCGAAGATCATTTCCGTCGCCCGCCGCATGGTGGAGCGCGACGGCCTCGAGCTGACATCGCTCAACCGGGTTGCCGAGGATGCCGGTTTTGCGCCGGTGACCGTTTACGCCTATTTCCCCAGCATCAACGATCTCTTCGTTTCCATCCTGGCGGACGATCTGGCCGCGATGGCGCGCTCCATGCGCGAAAGCTTTCCCTTCTCGCAAGGGCCGAAAGACGCCGCGCCGGCTGGCGAGTGCGAACCGGCACCGGCAGGCCGGGTCGACGCCGGAATGCAGGACGTCGGGCAGAACGCGGAAATCGTACCCATATCCTCTGCCGTGCAGGAACCGGCGTCCGCCGCGGATGCCCGCAAGGATCGCGCATCGCTCAGCCAGCGCATTCGTGCCGCGTTGCGCAAGGATCCGAACGAAAAATCCGAACCTGCCGGGATGCAGCGGGAGGCCGAGGAGGCTCCGCGCGTCGATGCATGGCTGGAGCGGCGCCTGCGCGTGTTCGAACGAAGCCTTGCGGATCTGGAAGCGCGCCTTGCAGAAACCGAACGCACAAGCCAGCGCGCCGCCGGCCTCGCACAAGACGGTCTTTCCACGCTGAACCGGCATTTTGAGGACTTGCGCAAGCATGACGGCGAGAAAAACGACACCCACGCCCAGCGCACCGACGAGCTCGAAAGGCGCCAGCGCGAAATGTTTGCGGAATTGCGGACGGCGCTGAAGGACACCACGGGCAGGCTCGAAGCTCTTGAGGCGCGCCTGCTCGGCGATGCGAGGCCGGCCGTTTACCTGCCGCCGGACGAACCCGCCCACGACATGCCGCAGGCGGCGGAGCTCCAAGCCGACAGCGCAGCTGCCGAACTGGAACCGTCCGATGAGCGGCGCGAACCGCAGCCCGCTGCATCCGAATCCGGCGAGTCCTTTCTGTCGGCGGCGCGCCGCGCCGCCAAAGCGGCCGCCACGCTGTCCGAGATCGAGGAGAAGGGGCGCAAACGCTTCGATTTCGGCGCAATCACCGGACGCACCCGGATGCTGTTGATGCTCGGCGCAGCCCTGCTGGCCATGTCGGCGGGCGCGGCGGCCGTGCTTCACAACTTGCCGGCCCGGCCTTCGCAACTGACGCTTGCCGCCATCACGCCGGCCCATGCCGGGATCGGATCGGGCACCACACGGATTCATCTGTCTGCGGCCGGCGCCCATGCGCGGGTTGCCGTGCTGGCATCGCAGGGGCTGGTGAAAGCGCAATTGCTGATGGGTCTGGACAGCCTGAACGGCGAGGGCACCGCGAAAGACGATGCGACCGCCGCGCAATGGCTGGCGCGGGCGGCCAAATCGGGCGATCCGATTGCCGAATATTGGCTCGGGCTGCTCTATGAAACCGGCCGCGGCGTCGCCAGGGATCCCGCCAGCGCCGTTCGTCTTTACGAGGCTTCGGCCACGCAGGGAAACCGCAAGGCCATGCACGCGCTCGCCATGGCCTATGCCACCGGCGAAGGCGTGCCGAAGGATTTTGCCGCGGCCGCGCGCTGGTTCTCGCAGGCCGCCGACCTGGGACTCGTCAATTCGCAGTTCAATCTGGCGGTCCTGTATGAACGCGGCGAGGGCGTGCCGCAAAGCCTGCTCAACGCCTACAAGTGGTATGCGATTGCAGCGGCGCAGGGCGACAGCGAATCCCAGTCGCGCGTGGATGCGCTGGCCACCCAGCTGTCGGCGGATGATCTAGCGGCCGCGAAGCAGGCGGTGGCCGACTTCAGGCCGCGCACGCCCGATGCGCGCGCGAATGTGGCGCCGCGCGCGAACATGCTGCCCGGCTGATTGATCCGCTTACGGATCAATTGCCCCTGTCCGTATCGTCCATCACGGCCAGCGCCTGCTGGAAATGTTTTGCGCTCAGCGCAAGCGGGCCGACGAACGGGTTGCTCAGCACCGCCATGATGAAAAGCAGAAGCCCGATCAGGCCGCCCATGAAGCTTGCCATCAGCACATGGGGTTCAACGCGTTCCATGTAAATCAGGAAGCTCATGCACACGATGATGATGCCGCCGCCCACCGCGCCCAGCCACATCACCCATGGAATCGTATCGCTCGCGCGCAGAAGTCTTTCGTTGCGGTCCATGACGATCGTCGACTTCAGGTCCAGGAATTTGTTGTCCACTTCGGCATCCGCGGCCTTGGTCGCACGATCCATGGTGGCAAAAAGCCGATCCATCTTTTCGAGCGCGCGGTGAGCTTTGTGGCTGCCAAGGGCGGACCTGCCCATTTGCGGCCATTCGTCGGTAATGACGGCTTGGGTGTATTGGCGGATCAGGGTGCGCAGTTGCGCGCCCTCCGTGGCTTCCATGCCGTAGGTCAGCCGGTAAAGGGGAACCAGCGTGGCCGCTTCCTCGCCCAGCGTGTGGTGCGCCGTGTCGTAGGCCTCCCACACGACGACCACGAGAAAGCCGAGCAGCACCGCATAGATCACCCCCGCGGCCGCAAACAGAGAAATCATGACCTCGTTGTGGGAGGCGCCGAGATAGCGCCGCACCAGCGGCCGGCCAATCACAACCCCGCCGGCGGTAAACACCACCGACCCGCCGATGATCAGGACGGCAAGCAAGCCCGCGCTCATGCAAATGAGTCCCCCCAAGGCCCCGCCCGAGTTTACACATTTTCGGCAAAAAGGCTCGGGAAACGGCCATTGCGCCGCCATCGTCCCCGGCGTATTTCCCCACGCAGGCCGGGTTAGCTCAGCTGGTAGAGCACCTGATTTGTAATCAGGGGGTCGCGGGTTCGATCCCTGCACCCGGCACCAGATGGCCGCGCTCAAGCCTTGGGTGCGATCGAAATGTGGTCCGGCGCGGTGGCGCCGCCCGAGATCACCATGCTCATCGCCTGATCCATGGTCATGTCGGTGGGGATGAGCTTTTCGATTTCGACAATGTTCAGATAGCCGGATGTCGGGTTCGGCGATGTCGGCACGAACACGGCCGCGAGCAGGTTGCCGGTGGCTGAATCGCGGAAGGTGCGCATCACAAGCCCCACGGCCTTGAGCCCCGGGTGCGGAAAGTCCACCAGCACAACGCCTGCGGTCCCCTCCGGCTTCTGCTGCACGACGCCCACCAGCTTCTTGGCCGCGGAATAGACCGATTGCACGACGGGTATGCGCGCGATCAGCTTTTCAAACAGCGCAATGATCCGCGCGCCAATCACCTGTTTCGCGATCGCGCCGATCGTATAGAGCACGAACAGCGCCACGATCACGGCGATGATGCCCTCAACCACCGGATCGGCGAGCCACGGCCGGGCCGACGGCAAATAGCCGCCGGCCGTTTCCACCAGCGCGGCGGCCAGCGGATTTCCCGCCTGTTCCAGCACATTGAGCAGGAACTGGAACACGATCCAGACCACGACAATGGGAATGATGGTCAGGATTCCGGCCAGCAGGTTTGCCTGTATGCTCAGGCTGAAGCGGCTTTTGGTCGGCGTCTGGTTTTGCATGCTCCCGGTGCCCAAGGCAGCGTGATAGACGGTTCGGCGCGTTTCGCTAGTCTCAGGACTTCTTTATACCGGTTCCACGGTCAGGAAACATGACACGCGTCCTTATCACCAGCGCATTGCCATATATCAACGGCGTCAAGCACTTGGGCAACCTTGTCGGTTCCATGCTGCCGGCCGATGTCTACGCGCGATTCGCCCGTTCGATGGGGCATGACGTGCTGGCAATCTGCGCCACCGATGAACATGGCACGCCCGCCGAGCTTGCGGCGCTCGAAGCGGGCCAGGACGTCGCAACCTATTGCGCCGAGCAGCACGCCATCCAGAAGCGGCTGGGCGACGGTTTCCATCTGGGCTGGGATTATTTTGGCCGCTCGTCGAGCCCCCAGAACCGGGAGCTGACCCAGGCCTTCGCGCGCGCATTATGGAAGAACGGCCACCTGGAAGTCCGCACGACCAAACAGGTCTATTCCAACGCCGAGAAGCGGTTTCTGCCGGACCGCTATGTCATCGGCACCTGCCCGCATTGCGGTTACGACCGCGCCCGCGGCGATCAGTGCGAAAACTGCACGCGGGTGCTTGACCCGACCGACCTTGTCAATCCGCGCTCGGCGCTGTCGGGCTCGACCGACATCGAAATCCGCGACAGCGCCCATCTCTTCCTGAAGCAGTCGCAATTTGTGCCCCGGCTGCGCCAGTGGATCGACAGCCACAGGTCCGAATGGCCCCACCTTGTCTATTCCATTGCCAACAAGTGGCTGGAGGAGGGCCTGCACGACCGCGGCATCACGCGCGATCTCAGCTGGGGTGTTCCGGTGCCGGACGATATCGGAGACGGCAAGCTGAAGGGCAAGGTGTTTTATGTCTGGTTCGACGCGCCCATCGAATATATCGGCGCGACGAAAGAATGGGCCGACGCGAACAACAAGGGCGAGCAGTGGCGCGACTGGTGGCAGGGCAAGGACGTCCGCTACATCGAGTTTCTCGGCAAGGACAACGTGCCTTTTCACACGGTCGGCTTTCCCGTCACCATCATGGGAGCCGACGAAGGATGGAAGCTTGTCGATCAGATCAAGGGCTTCAACTGGCTCAATTACTACGGCGGCAAGTTTTCCACCTCGCAGAAGCGCGGCATCTTCATGGATGCGGCGCTCGATCTGCTGCCGGCCGACTACTGGCGCTATTACCTGATGGCCAATGCGCCGGAGAGTGCCGACGCGTCGTTCACCTGGGAGCATTTTGCGTCCGTCGTGAACAAGGATCTGGCCGATGTGCTGGGCAATTTTGTCAACCGCATCACCAAATTCTGCGCCGCAAGGTTCGAGGGCAGGGTGCCGGGCGAGGGCGCCTATGGCGACGAGGAAAAAGCGCTGATCGCCGAGCTGGACAGGCGTGTGGCCGAGCTGCGCAACTTTTTCGAGGCGATGGAGTTCCGCAAGGCGCTGGCCGAACTGCGCGCCATCTGGGTTGCCGGCAACGAATATCTGACGCGCGCTGCGCCATGGACGCATATCAGGACCGATCGTGCGCGCGCGGCGGTGGCCGTGCGCATGGGGCTCAACCTTGTGCACACATTCGCGCATCTGTCGTGGCCCGTCATACCGGCAACGGCTGTGAAGATTCATGAAACCATCCAGCCGGTCGCAGGCGGCGGCCGCGCCGTGCCGTTCCCGACGGATCCCATGGCAAAGGAACTCGATCAGCTCGAAGGCGGCCAGCCGATCAGGGCTTCCGACGTTCTCTTTGCGAAAATTGCCGACGAGCAGGTCGCGGAATGGAAAGCGCGCTTCGGCGGCGACTGAAGACGCCTTGATCCGGAAACGCCTAAAGCGACAGGCGCACCCAGCCCTCGGCGCCAAGGGCCTCAAGCGGACGGAAGCGCGCCTTGTAATCCATCTTCTCGCTGCCGCGCACCCAATAGCCCAGGTACACATAGGGCAACCGGCGTTCGCGCGCCGCATTCACATGATCCAGGATCATGTAGGTGCCAAGGCTGCGGGCATCTTCGCCGGGATGATAAAAACTGTAGACCATCGAAAGTCCGTCGCGCAGAACGTCGGTCAGCGCGCTTGCCATCAACGCGCCCGTTGGGTGCTGGCGGTATTCCACGATGTGCGTGTTGACCGGCGTTTCCTCCACCATGGCCACGTAGTCGAACAGGCCCATGTCCGACATGCCGCCGCCCGCGTGGCGTGAATCGAGATAGGTGCGCAGAAGCGCAAATTGCTCGCGCGTGGCCTCCGCAGGGACCACGTTGCGCACGATGTCGGCATTGCGGCGGGCGATGCGCTTCTGGCCGCGCGAGATTTCGAAGTCGTTCACGACGATGCGCACCGAAACGCAGGCCGAGCAGGCGTCGCAGGCCGGCCGGTAGGCGATCATCTGGCTTCGGCGGAAACCGGAATGTGTGAGCGCCTCGTTGAGCGCCTGCGCGTAGCTGCCGTTGAGCCTTGCGAAGACTTTTCGCTCCACCCGCCCGGGCAGGTATGGGCAGGGTCCGCCCGGCGTCAGGAAAAATTGCGGAAGGCGCGACGTTCTCTGGTCGGTCACGGTCTTGAAGCGCCGGGGTTCACGGGCGCAATTATGGTCACGGAAATCGCGCCAGCGCCAGCGCTTATCGCGACGCTATGGTTTGGCGCCGGCCGGCGCGGGCGGCACGTCGCGCAGGAGCACGATGCTCAACCGGCGATTGGCCGCAGCGTCGGGATTCTCGGGCAGCAGCGGCTGGCTTCCGGCCTTGCCCACAACTTCGTAGATCCGGTCGCCGTCCACGCCTGCTCCGGTCAGGAGGGCTCGCGCGGCGTTGGCGCGTTCGGCCGATAGCTGCCAGTCGGTGCCGCTGGACGTTCCGCTGGTATGGCCGCTGATGGAGATGCGATTGGGCAGGCGGTCCACGATCCTGGCGATGGTCGCCAGCAATTGTCTTGCATAGGGCATGGGCTGGGCGCTGCCCGCCTCGAACATCGGCTTTCCATCCTGATCCACAAGCTGGATGCGCAGGCCCTCCGGTGTCTGATCCACCATGACCTGTCGCGACAGCGCGGCAATGTCGGGACTGTCCTGAATGGCCTGCCGGATCGATTCGGCCGCGCTTTCGAATTCGCCGGCCTGCGAAGAAGGCAGCGAGCGTTGCAGGCTGTCGTCGCTCTGAACCTGCGATTGCGGCGCCTGGCCTTCCGCATTGGTCGTGCCGCCGGTACGACTCTTGTTCTGCGCCTGGGTGGGATTTGAAGGCTGGGCCTCGTCCCTCTGGAAGACCGAAACGGCGCCGCCCGATTTCACATTCGTCTTGCCGATCACGATTCCGCCAAGCACGCCGCCCGCGCCGCTGGACGTCTGCGAGATGCTCTGCGGCGCAAAATAGTCGGCAATGCCGCGTTTCTGCTCCGGGGTCGTGGTATTGATCAGCCACATGAGCAGGAAGAAGGCCATCATCGCGGTCACGAAGTCGGCATACGCGACCTTCCAGGCCCCGCCATGATGCCCGTCATGGCCGCCCTTCTTGATGCGCTTGATGATGACGGCGTTTTCCCCCGCCATGACCCTCGATCCCATTGACCCGCCCGGGCCCGGCGGTTGTCCGCCATGGCCGCTATTGGGAAAAAGATGCCATATACCGCCTTAACCAACAGTTAGGACCATCGAATGAGCCTGGATAGCCGCGCCTTCCGCCGCGCCCTTGGCACATTTCCCACAGGCGTGGCTGTCGTGACCGCCGTGATGGAGGATGCAAAGCCCATGGGCATCACGGTGAATTCCTTCACCGCCGTGTCGCTCGATCCGCCGCTTGTGCTGTGGTGTCTCAACCGCTCATCGGACCGATTTGCGGTTTTTTCCGCCGCGCGACCTTTCGTGATCAACGTGCTCGGTGCGGTGCATGAGAGCGTTTCTGCGCGCCTTGCCAGGCCCGGCGCCCATGTCCTGGACGGCCTGGCTTTGACGCCGACGGCGCTGGGCCCGCCGGCGCTGGCCGACGCGCTGGCCGTATTCGAATGTGCGCAGGAAGCGGTTTATCCGGGCGGCGATCACGCCATTCTTGTGGGCCGTGTCGTGCGCTTTTCCAGCCGCGGCGACGGCGAGCCGCTGGTTTTCTATCGCGGCCGCTACGGCGCCCTGCCGGCATAGCCGGCAAAAAAAGTGCCGCCGGATTGCTCCGGCGGCAAAGAACAAGGGGTTTCAGTGATACGCGATTACCAGCGAAGCTGGCCGAACAGGCCCACTTCGTCGTAATGGCCGTTCGGATCCGGCGCCACTCCGCCGATCGGGCCGTTCTGATCGGTGAAGATGCCGTTCTTGCCTTCGTCATGCTTGTAAACGAGGGCGAGATTGACGATCGAGGTCGGCGTGTACTCGATGCCGATATTGTAGTAGTGGTTCGTGTACCCCGGCAGCAGCGTCTTTTCCGGCTTGGTGCTGTCATAGCGTCCGAAGACCGCCCATTGCGGATCGAACTGGTATGACGCAAAGGCCGACCAGCCGTCGCCATTGTCCGACACGGGCGCGGTAACGGCGTTCCAGTCGTGCTGGTGGAAATACTCCACGCCGACGCGGATGCCGTTGCCGACATAGGCGGCCATCGCATCGAAGCGCTGGGCTGTGTTGGTCGTCGTATTGGGCGTGAGTTCTTTGCCCAGCTTCCCGGTATAGCCGCCAACGCCAAGCACGAAATTGTCGTAGCGGACGTCGGCCCGGCCTTCGAAGTCCATGCCGCTGGCGCGATTGGTGCCCAGCCCGAACGCCGGCTTCTTGTAACCGGCGCCGTTCACGGCGGCGATCGAGTATTCGAACTTGAAGTCGTCGCCCACCGCGCCAAGGAAGAATGCGCCCCAGTCGGCCGAGTTGCCCATCTTGAAGCGGTCAACCAGCGTGTTCTCGACGTAACGATAGCCGTAGATGTCTTCCATGAACGGGATCCACGGCATGTCGGCCGAACCGGCGCGGAAGATCGCCCAGGGCGCAAGCTTCGCCTGCAGATAAGCCTTCTTGATGTAAACCTGCGAAGCCGACGACCCGGTGCTCGAGCAGGAAACGGAAACGATCTGTCCCGTGATCGGATCGGTCACGGTGGTGATGCCGTTGCATTGCGACGAATCGTAGGTGAAGTCGGTCGTCACGTCGGCCGAAAAGATGTCGTCGAACTGGTGGTCGATCGAGACATAGAAACGCTTGACGTCGAAGTGGAACCCTTCCTGCGGGTTGCTGATGCCGCTGTTCTTCGCGTTGATGTTGGTCAGGTCGAAATACATGCGCCCGCTGATCGAGGTGTTGTTCCACCAGCCGGTCTTGGCGGCGTTCACGGTGGAAGCCTGCTGCTCATAGACCTGGTTTTGCAGTGCCTCGAATTCCGCGGCCGTCACTTCCGGCTGCGGCGGCGGTGGGGGCGGCGAGGCCTCGGCCGAGGTCTCGCTCATGGCGGCGCCTCTCCGGCCGTGCTTGAGCGCCCGGATTTCGGCCTGCTGGGCCTGGATCTGGGCATCCTGCGCCTCGATGCGCTTCTCCATCCGGTCGAGCCTCTGTTCGACCGATTGGCTGTCCTGCGCATAGGCTGGAACCGCGAGGGCTGCGGCGGCTGCCGTGCCCAGCAAAAAACTCCGGAAAATCATGTCATTCCCCTCGATAGCGTGGGCCGCAACAAAGCGGCATTCGGCCTCGGAACACCCCCGATCGGGCCGCCGTCTGCTTACCGGGGGCCTTTGGCAGACGCGCAAAGCTTTGGTGACAGATTTGCGACGCCGCCGCGGCCTGGAGAGGGTATTGACGAATTGATAACGCTGCTTATGTTATGGTCGCTTAATGGTTGGTGCGATGCAGAATCTGAGCCGCGACCTCCTGATCCTTGTAAATGATGTGGCGCGTCAGTTGCGCACCCGGGCCGATCAGCTTGCGCGCACGCGGGGCATGACCCGCGCGCAATGGGTGATTCTGGCGCGCCTGGCGCGGCAACCGGGGCTTTCCCAGAACGAACTGGCCGCCGTCTGCGAGGTTGAGCCAATCACGATCGCCCGGCTGGTGGACCGGCTGGAAGCGCGCAAACTTGTCGAGCGCCGGCCCGATCCGTCCGACCGGAGGATCTGGCGCCTGCATCTGTTGCCTGCGGCAAAGCCGATCATCGGTGAAATCGATCGCTACAGGGCCGCGCTGAATGCGGAGTGCACGGCGGGGCTGGATGCGGAGACGAGGGACTTCCTCATCGATACGCTTTTGCACATCAAGAACAATTTGACTGCCGAAGCACAGAGGGCATCTGCGCTCGAGGCGGTGGAGGAGTAAGTTCGAAATGACCGTGTTGGGTTACGATGTTACCGCCGACGGGCTTCTGGGTGGCGCGCGGCGGGGTTGGGATCAGCTTCGCGATTATCTTGCGCGCGCCCGGGCCGACAGGACCGCGCTGCGCAAGCTTCTCATGTACGGCGGTGTCGCGCTCGTCGCAGCCGTTGCGGCAATCGCATGGCTGACCGGCGGCCGCTATGTCTCCAGCGACGATTCATATGTCCACGCCGCCAAGCTGATGGTTTCCACCGACGTCTCGGGTCTGGTGCAGGACATCGACGTACACGAGGGCCAGCATGTGAAGAAAGGGCAGGTGCTGTTCCGCCTGGACCCACATCAGTTCCAGATCGCGGTTGACAATGCCAAGGCTCAGCTCGCCGAAACCGCGATGAACATTGAGGCGATGAAGGCCGATTACCTGCGCATGCAGCATGAAATCGCCGCCCAGGAGGCGCAGGTCGGCCTTGCGCGCGTGACCACAGGCCGCAACGCAAGCCTCGCACGCGCCAATGCCGTTTCGCAGCAGGCCCTGGACCAGTCGCGCACGACTCTCACAAGCTCGCAGAGCCAGCTTGCGGCGCTGGAAGAACAGGCGCGCGAAACGCTGATCAAGCTCGGCGGCAGTCTGGATGTGCCGGTTGAGAAAAACCCCCAATACCTTGCCGCCAAGGCCCAGCTCGATGAAGCCGAGCGGCAGCTGAGGCACACCGTCGTGCGCGCGCCCTTCGATGGCGTGGTGACCGAGGTCGATTCCCTGCAGCCCGGCACGCTCGTCATTTCGGCGCTGTCCGCCTTCAGCACGACAAGCGCCGTCGGTCTGGTGTCCGACACCAATGTGTGGGTCGAGGGCAACTTCAAGGAAACCGATCTGACCTATGTGAAGAAGGGCGATCCCGTCAGCGTCGATATTGATACGTATCCAAACTGCACCTGGCGGGGCGTGGTGGATTCGATCAGCCCGGCCAGCGGCGCGGCCTTTTCGGTGTTGCCCGCCGAAAATTCCAGCGGCAACTGGGTGAAGGTCGTTCAGCGCATTCCCGTGCGGGTGAAGCTCGATCCGAATTCATGCCCGGGCTACACGCTGCGTGCGGGCATGAGCGCAAACGTGGAAATCGACACCGGCAAGCGCCGCTGGGACCGTATGCTCTTCGGCAATTGAGGCGACGTTGACCCGCTCCGCTGCCCATATCGGTCATTCGGCGTCCGCTTACGAAAGCCCCGTCCTGCTGCGCATCGTGATGCTGTGCTCGATGGCGGGCACGCTGATGCAGGCGCTGGATTCCACGATCGCCAACGTTGCCCTGCCGTACATGCAGGGCAACCTGTCGGCGTCGCGCGACCAGATCACATGGGTCCTGACGTCCTATATCATTGCGTCTGCGATCATGACGGCGCCGGTCGGCTGGATCGCCGCGCGCTTCGGCAAGAAGAACTTCGCGATGGTCAGCCTGGCGGGCTTTACCGTCGCGTCCATGCTCTGCGGCATGGCGCAGAATCTCGACCAGATCATCCTGTTCCGGCTGCTGCAGGGCGCGTTCGGCGCGGCGCTGTCGCCGCTGTCACAATCCATGATGCTGGATCTCTATCCGCCGGAAAAACGCGGGCAGGTGATGGCCATCTGGGGGATCGGCGTGATGGTCGGCCCCATCCTGGGCCCCACGCTCGGCGGCTACCTGACCGATGTGTCGAGCTGGCGCTGGGTATTCTATGTCAACGTGCCGTTTGGCATCGCTGCGGTCGCCGGCATCTGGTACGCCTACAAGGACACCGCCCGCGACGAGACCCTGAAATTCGACTGGACGGGCTTTGCCCTGATCGGCGTGGCGCTGGGCGCGTTCCAGCTGATGCTGGACCGGGGCACCGACAAGGACTGGTTCGGCTCGACGGAGATCGTCATCGAGGCGATGCTGGCCGGCCTCTTCTTCTATCTCTTCCTGGTGCATCTCTTTACGACGCGGCGCGCCTTCATACCGCGCGAAATTTTCAAGGACCGCAATCTCGTCTCATCGTTGATCATGATGTTTCTCGTGGGCTCGCTCCTGCTTGCGAGTTCGGCGCTGCTGCCGCCCTATCTGCAGAATCTCGGCGGCTATTCGGTCACCGAAACCGGCCTTCTGATGTCGCCGCGCGGCATCGGCACGATGGTGTCCATGATGATTGCCGGCCGCCTGCTCGCGAAAATGGATCCGCGCGGGCTCATGGTCTTCGGCGCGATGATCCTGACCTGGTCCATGTGGGAGATGTCCACCTGGACGCCTGACGTGTCGGCCACGACGATGATCTGGGTTACCGTCGTTCAGGGGTTTGGCATGGGCTTTGTCTTCATCCCGATGAACGTGTTCGCCTTCGCCACGCTGCCGCCGCAGTTCCGCACCGACGGCACGGCGGCCATGAACCTGATGCGCAACGTGGGCATGGCGATCGGCGTGTCGGTGACGACCACGTTCCTGGCCGACAGCGTGCAAATCAATCATGCGCAGCTGGCAGAGCATGTCTCGCCGTTCAACCGCGCGCTGACGGTGAACGCCCCCAGCATGATGTGGAACCCCCAGATGCCCTTCGGGCTGCAGCAGGTGAACGCCATCGTGAACCAGCAGGCGCAGATCATCGCCTATGCCAACGATTTTCTCCTGATGTTCTACATCAGCATTCCCGTTATTATCGTGATACTGCTGATGCGGAAGCCCAAGGTGCTGCCCGCACCGTCCCAGATCGAGGTTGCGGAATAATGAGGGTCTCATTCATCGGACTCGGCGTGATGGGTTATCCCATGGCCGGTCACCTGGCGCGCGCCGGCCATGACGTAACGGTGTTCAATCGCACGCAGGCCAGGGCCGAACAGTGGGCGAAGGAATATGGCGGCCGGCCGGCCCGCACGCCCGCGGCGGCCGCAGCAGAGTCCGAAATCGTCTTTGCCTGCGTGGGGCGGGATGCCGATGTGCGCGAGGTCGCCGTCGGGCCGGACGGCGCCTTCGCCGCCATGGAGCCGGGCGCGGTGTTTGTGGACCACACCACGGCGCCCGCCGGTCTTGCCCGCGCGCTGTCGGCGCAGGCGCGCGAAAAAGGCATCGGCTTCGTGGATGCGCCGGTCTCCGGCGGCGAGCAGGGAGCCAGAAACGGCCAGCTCACCATCATGTGCGGCGGCGCCGAAGCCGACTACGCAAAGGCGGAGCCGGTGATGAAGGTCTATGCCAAACAGTGCCGCCGCCTGGGCGATGCTGGCGCCGGCCAGCTGGCGAAGATGGTCAACCAGATCTGCATTGCGGGCATCGTGCAGGGCCTTTCGGAAGGCTTGAGCTTCGCGCGCGCCGCGGGCCTCGATCCCCAGGCTGTGGTTGATGTCATTTCAAAGGGCGCCGCGCAGAGCTGGCAGATGGAAAACCGGCACAAGACGATGCTGGCGGGTCAATACGATCACGGTTTTGCCGTTGAATGGATGCGCAAGGATCTCGGGATCTGCCTGGAGGAGGCGCGCCGCAACGGCGCGTCCCTGCCCGTGGCGGCGCTCGTGGACCAGTTCTATACCGAGATCGAGAACATGGGCGGCAAGCGCTGGGATACATCGAGCCTCTTCGCGCGCATGGAGCGCCTGCGCACAGGCAGGGAATGAGCCAGCCGCGCCGCAGGGCACAGCCTTATCACCACGGCGATCTCAAGAACGCGCTGCTGGAATCGGCCCGCGATATCCTGGAACAGAAGGGATTGAAGGCGCTCACATTGCGCGCCGTCGCCCGCAAGGCGCGCGTGAGCCACGCCGCACCCTATCGGCATTTCAGGAGTCTGGATTCGCTGCTGGCCGCGCTGGCGACCGAAGGGTTCGCCGAACTTCGCGCGCATGTTGCCGCCGCGGGCCAGGTCGACGGCGCCCCGGCCGACCGCATTACCCACATCGGCGCTGCCTACATGCGCTTTGTCGCCGGAAGGCCGGCGCTCGCGCGCCTGATGTTCGGCCCGCAGCTGCGCAAGCGCGAGCGGTTTCCCGAACTCGCATCGGCCGCCGACAGCATCGCGGCGGAAATCGGCAACGCGCTCAGCGATCCCGTGCTCGGCATCACCGTCTGGGCCGCCGTGCATGGGCTTGCCATGCTGACGCTGGAAAATGTGGTGGACCTGGGTCAGCGCGCGAGCGGCCCGGATGTCCTGCCCTCGCGCGCTGAAATCCTGTTGCGCAGTCTGCTCGCGCTCAGGTGACCCGGTATCAGCGGCGCTGGATTTCGCCCCTGAGCTGCAGATCGAAGATCGTCTTTTGCGTCAGCATGTGCCGCTGGCGCTCCCAGCCGGCGCGGTCGCGGCATTCCGTGATCGAGGTGAGAATGCCCTGATGGACGATGTGATGACACTCGATGCCGTCGTTACTTGAATAGCTGATCGCGGTCGGAACGCCGTTCTGCGCCGGCGCGTCGGCGGCATAGGCCGTCACGGAAAGGCCCAGAACAACGCTGGCGGCGATGGCGGAAAGACGAATGCGCATGGAAAACCCCTGTGCTTCAATTCGCAAAAAGTCTGTTCCCATCAGGGACGCCGGGCAAGTGCAGCCGGCGCAAAACCGCGCGAAGCGCCGTTCACTTCCCGTTGAGCGGCGCTCGCGGGTTCGTGATCATGCCGGATCAGCGACCGCCGAGCTCCGACCGGAGCTGCATCTGGATGATTGTCTGTTCGGTGATCAGGTGTCGCTGGCGTTCCCAGCCGGCCTTGTCGCGGCATTCGACGATGCGCGTGATCTCGCCTTCATGGACAAGCGCATGACATTCCATGCCGTCGTTGCTGGAGTAGCTGATGGGTGTCGGCAGGGCGCCGGCCGCCGATCCCGCGAACGCCGCGCTGCTCATGCCAAAGGCGATGCCCGTCACAAGAATGGATAGACATGCACGCATGAAAACCCCCTGTGCTTCGCTTCGCGGCAAATTGTCGTCCTCCGCGGGCCGGGCGGCAAGCAAAACCGGCCAACCGCCGGGGGAGGCGAAGATCACGTCCCGTTGAGCGGGGCGCCCCGCGAGGGCCGCCGGCCGCTAGGATTGGCGCAGGAGTTTCGCGGCGTCGCGGGCGAAATAGGTCAGCACGCCGCTGGCCCCGGCGCGCTTGAAGGCGGTCAGGCTTTCCAGAATCACGCGCTCGCGATCGAGCCAGCCGCGTTCGGCGGCGGCCAGAAGCATCGAATATTCGCCCGACACCTGATAGGCGAAGGTGGGCACGCCGAACGCGTCCTTCACGCGCCGCAGCACGTCCAGATACGGCATCCCCGGCTTCACCATCACCATGTCCGCCCCTTCGGCCAGATCGAGCGCCACTTCCCGCAGCGCTTCGTCGCCGTTCGCGGGATCCATCTGATAGGTGCGCTTGTCGCCTTTCAGCGCCTTGGCCGAACCCACGGCATCGCGGAAGGGGCCGTAGAACGCGCTCGCATATTTCGCCGCATAGGCCATGATGAGCGTGTTCTTGAATCCGTTTGCTTCCAGCGCGTTGCGGATCGCGCCCACGCGTCCGTCCATCATGTCCGAGGGCGCGATGATATCGCAGCCGGCCTCGGCCTGGACCAGCGCCTGCTTCACCAGAATGGCGACGGTCTCGTCGTTGGCGACGTCGTCGTCCACGATCACCCCGTCATGGCCATGATCCGTGTACGGATCGAGCGCCACATCGCACAGAACGCCGATCCCGGGCGCCGCCTTCTTGATCGCGCGCACGGCCCGGCAGACAAGGTTGTCCGGGTTCGTCGCCTCGCGCCCATCGGGCGTTTTCAGCGACGGGTCGGTATAGGGAAACAGCGCAACGACGGGAATGCCAAGCCTGGCGGCTTCTTCCGCGGCGCCTGCCGCCTGATCGACCGAGAGGCGCTCCACGCCCGGCATCGAGGCGACCGGCAGCCGCTTCTTCTCGCCTTCGACGATGAACAGCGGCCAGATGAAATCGGAGGCCGACAGCGTGCTTTCGGCAACAAGCTTGCGCGTCCATTGGTGGCGGCGCAACCGCCGCATGCGCGTGGCCGGGAAGGAGGAGGTCATGGCCGAGTGTCTTGCCAAGTTGCCCCGGCCTTCGCAAGAGACCGTTGCAAGAGCATAGGGTTAAGTGGATTCTGCGGGGCTGAATTGGGGGAGGCCGGATCATGACGCGCCTTGCGATCTTCGCCGCTGCCTGGCTGGTGCCGCTCGCGGCGCTGGCCGCGACCGACTACCAGACGTCGCCCATGACGCAGGCCGACATGGACCTCTATCTCTCCGTCATGCGCGCCGCCGCCGATCACAATTCACACCTCAGCGCCGCCGATCAGGCCGCGCTCAAATACATGCAGGACATCAGCAAACATCCGCCGCAGGAGCCAGACGGCATGCCCACGCAGGCCCAGCTGCAACAGATGGAAAAGAACGCGCAACTCGCCAGCCGCGCCACTGCGCTTGCCATGTATGACGACACGATCGCCCAGCAGCGCGGCGTGCAGGAACGATATGACGGAATCAAGGGCGTCGTGGAAGATCTGGTGATGTGGGGCGGGCCCACAGGCGGCGCCGATTGCGGCGGCTCCGATTGCGGCGGCGATGCGCAGCCGACGGCGGCGCAAATGGCGGAGGACCGCCGGCAACAGGCCGCGCGCAAGGCCGACTGGATTCTCATCCAGCCGCATGTCGCCGAAATCAGGCAGCTCAGGAAGAAAGTTGGCGACCTGCTCGCAAACCAGTAAGGACAGTCATGGATTTCCAGCTCACCGAAGATCAGCGCGCCGTCGAAGATGCGGCGCGGCGTTTCGCGAAGGAAAAACTCGCGCCGCATGCCGCCGAATGGGATGAAAGAGAGCACTTTCCCGTCGATGTCATGCGCGAGGCCGCAAAGCTCGGTTTCGCGAGCATCTATGTGAAATCCGACGTGGGCGGCTCGGAAATGAGCCGGCTGGATGCCGCGATCATCTTCGAGGAACTGTCCGCTGGCGATACCTCCACCGCAGCCTTCATCTCCATCCACAACATGGCGTCCTGGATGATCGACCGTTTCGGCGGCGATGAGCAGCGCAGGCGCTTTCTTCCCCGGCTTGTCACGATGGAGAATATCGCCAGCTATTGCCTGACCGAACCGGGGTCGGGTTCCGATGCCGCCTCGCTCAAGACGCGCGCGGTGAAGAACGGCGATCATTACGTGCTGAACGGGTCGAAGGCCTTCATCTCCGGCGCGGGCACCTCCGACATTTATGTCTGCATGGTGCGCACGGGCGAAGAGGGCCCCAAAGGCATTTCCTGCATCGTGGTCGAAAAGGGCACCGAGGGCCTGTCGTTCGGGAAGATGGAAAGAAAGATGGGCTGGAAAAGCCAGCCCACAGCCCAGGTGATCTTCGAGGATTGCCGCGTGCCCGTGGCCAATCGCATCGGCGCGGAAGGCGAGGGCTTCCGCATCGCCATGGCGGGGCTGGACGGCGGGCGCATCAATATCGGCGCCTGCTCGGTGGGCACCGCGCGCGCCGCGCTGGAAGAGGCGATGGCCTATGCGAAAGACCGCAAGCAGTTTGGCAAGCCGATTGCGGATTTCCAGGCCTCGCAATTCAGGCTGGCCGACATGGCGACCGAGCTGGAAGCCGCGCGCCTGATGATCCGCAACGCCGCCGACGCGCTGGACAAGAAACAGCCGCGCGCCACGATGCTGTGCGCCATGGCCAAGCGGTTTGCGTCCGATGTGGGCTTCAAGGTGGCCAACGACGCGCTTCAGCTTCACGGCGGCTACGGCTACCTCAAGGATTTCCCCGCCGAGCGGCACGTGCGCGACCTGCGCGTGCACCAGATCCTCGAAGGCACCAACGAAATCATGCGCGTGATCGTGTCGCGCGAAATGTTCCGGCAATGAGCCCGGCAAGCGTTTTCCTCCCCCGCGCAGCGGGGGAGGTGGATCGCGCAGCGCAAGCTGCGCGAGACGGAGGGGGCGGTAACCCAGCCCCCCTTCGCCTCACTTCGTTCGGCACCTCCCCCGTAAGCGGGGGAGGAAGGACGGCGGGCGTCGATGTCTGATCAACAGGACGTTCTTTTTGAGGTCCGTGGCGCGCTCGGGCTCATCACGCTCAACCGGCCCAAGGCGCTGAACGCGCTGACGCACGGCATGTGCCTTGCGATGAAGGCGCAGCTCGACACATGGGCGGGTGATGCCGCCGTCAAATGCGTTGTCATTCGCGGCGCTGGCGAGAAGGGGTTCTGCTCCGGCGGCGATATCCGCTCGCTGTACGAATCCGGTCTCGCCAAAACGCCCTATGCGCTGAATTTCTATCGCGACGAATACATCCTCAACCATGCGATCAAGCATTATCCCAAGCCCTATGTCGCGCTGATCCACGGCATCGTCATGGGCGGCGGGGTGGGTGTGTCGGTGCATGGCAGCCACCGCGTGGTCGGAGAAACCGTCACCTTCGCCATGCCCGAAACCGGCATCGGCCTGTTCCCCGATGTGGGCGGCAGTTATTTCCTGCCGCGCTGCCCCGGCGAGATAGGCATGTATCTGGCGCTGACGGGCGCACGCCTCAAGACCGCCGACATGCTCTATGCCGGCATCGCCACGCAATTCGTGCCGATGCAGGATTGGGAGCCGCTGATCGAATTGCTTGCCCGCGGCGATGATCCCGATGACGTGATGGGCATGATGGCCCAGGCGCCCGGCGCGCCCCCGCTTGCGGGCATCAGGCGCTCGATTGACGAATGTTTTTCCGGCGGCTCGGTCGGGGACATCCTGCAACGGCTTGATGCGCGCAGCGATGACTGGGCGCGCGATACGGCCAAGACGATCCGCACCAAATCGCCCACCAGCCTGAAAATCACCTACCGGCAGATCCGCGAAGGCCGGCTGCTTGATTTCGACGAGTGTCAGAAGATGGAATACCGCATGGTGCATCGCATCGTGGACGGCCATGATTTCTATGAAGGCGTGCGCGCGGTGATCATCGAGAAAGACAACGCGCCGAAATGGAAACCTGCGACGCTGGAGCAGGTTTCCGATGCCGACGTCGCGGCGTATTTCGCACCGGTCGCCAGGGAGCTTCGAACATGACCAACATTGCATTCATCGGCACGGGCAACATGGGCGGGCCCATGGCGCGCAACCTGCTGAAGGCGGGCCACGCGGTGACTGCCTTCGATCTCTCTGCGGCGGTGCTCGATCCCGTCATCAAGGCGGGCGCCGCAAAGGCATCCTCCGCCAACGAGGCCGTGAAGAATGCCGACGTGGTCGTCACTATGCTCCCGGCCGGCACGCATGTCCGCGCCGTCTATCTGGAGAACGGCATCCTCGGCGCGGCCAAGAAGGGCGCGCTGCTGATCGACTCGTCCACCATCGACATCGATTCCGCGCGCGCCGTTCACGCGGCCGCCGAAAAAGCCGGTTTCGATTTCCTCGATGCGCCGGTGTCGGGCGGCACGGGCGGCGCCGAAGCCGGCACGCTCACCTTCATGTGCGGTGGCAGCGACCGGGCGTTTTCGCGCGCGCAACCCGTGCTGGAAAAGATGGGCAGGAAGATCGTGCATGCGGGCGGCGCGGGCGCGGGCCAGGCGGCGAAGATCTGCAACAACATGCTGCTTGCCATTTCCATGATCGGAACCTGCGAGGCTTTCGTGCTCGCCGACAAGCTGGGTCTGGATCGCCAGAAGCTTTTCGACATCGCTTCCACATCGTCGGGCCAGTGCTGGTCGCTCACCACCTATTGTCCCGTTCCGGGACCGGTGCCCACCGCGCCGTCCAACCGCGATTATGCGGGCGGATTTGCCACCGCCCTGATGCTGAAAGACCTCAAGCTCGCCCAGGCTGCGGCGCAAAACGCGGGCGCCGCCACTCCGCTGGGCGCCGAAGCCATGCAGCTTTACGCTTTGTTTGCCGCAAAAGGTCACGGAAACGTGGATTTTTCCGGGATCATCAGGATGTTGCGCGGCGAGATGTAAGCGGTTTTACGCGCTTTTAATTACTGACGCTTAGTCTTTGCTTCAAATAACAGGTGGGCGCCCGAAAGCCGGGCGGGAAGTCGATGACGGCGTTGGCGACGAAGCCGCAGGTTGCTGCGGCCGTCGAGGGATCACAGTCCCTCGGCAAATACTATTTCGAGATGCTCAATCTGGTTGAGCGGCTGCATCGTCAGCTGCTCGACGTGATCAAGGACGAACTGGACCGGCGCGACGAACGGGAGATCAACTCCGTTCAGGCGCTGCTTCTGTTCAACGTCGGCGATCAGGAACTGACCGCCGGCGAGCTCAAGACGCGCGGCCATTATCTGGGCTCGAACGTCTCGTACAATCTCAAGAAGCTGGTCGAGAGCGGCTACATCCATCACGAGCGTTCGGAAATCGACCGCCGCTCGGTGCTCGTGCGCCTTACGCGCAAGGGCCAGGACGTGCGCGACATGCTGGCGGAACTGTTCAACCGCCATCTGGGCTCGCTCGAGGCGGTGGGCAATGTGGGCGCGGCGGAACTTGAGGTGCTGAATGCGGCGCTTCGCCGTGTCGAGCGCTTCTGGATCGATCAGGTTCGCTTCCGCCTCTAGGAATTGCGCGCGGCGCGCCGCGCCCGGACACGGGTCTGTGGGCGGGTCTGCGGCCGCCGCTCTTCAGCGCAAGGGCCGCCGTGGAATGAAGGCGCTGGTCCGCCTCATATAGTCCGTATAGGCGGGCCTGCGCCGCACGATATCCTTCTCCGTCAGCGGCACACCCGATACCCGCAGCAGCACGAATGTCATCAGAAGCGGGCCCAGCACGCTCCACCAGGCGCCGCTGCCGGCCAGCGCGATCAGGAAAATACCCCACCAGAATGCGACGTCACCGAAATAATTGGGATGGCGTGACCACGCCCACACGCCGCCCGCCAGGACCTTGCCGCGATTGTCCGGCCGTTCCAGGAAGTGCGCGAGCTGCCAGTCGGCGACTGCTTCCAGGGCAAATCCGGCGGCGGCAATCAGGGCGCCGGTCAGGTCAAGCCAGCCGAATGCGACGGGTGGCGCGGCCATAGCCGCCTGCAGCGGCCATGAAACAATCCACACCGCAATCCCCTGCGCCAGAAAAACGATGAACAGGCTTCGCTGTTCGAATGCGCTTCCGTACGTCGCGCGCATTGCGGCGTAGCGGCGATCTTCCTGTCCTGCGTGCCGCCAGCGGAAAAACAGGTGGCCCGTTAGCCGCATGGCCCAAATGGCTACGAGCGCGAGAAGCAGCAGATTGCGTGCATCCGTGGGAGGCGCGGCGGTGGCGCTCACGGCTGCCGCCAGAATGAAACCGGGCCCCCAGAAGATGTCCGCGATGGTTACATCCTTCAGCCGCCGGCTTGCTGCCCAAAGTGCGGCCTCCGCCGCAAGCAGGAGAATGAGTGTTAAAAACGGGGCTGGCATGTGACAATTCGCTTGGGTGTTGCTGGGGGTCGTGCGCTATTTTGGCACCGCCCGGTTGAGCGGCGCCTCACTGTCCTTCAAAATCCGGCGAGCGATGGCATACCCCTATCTATCCCGATTTCGCGAGGCCTTGGCCAGCCTGAAGGCGGAAGGCCGCTATCGGGTCTTTGCCGATCTCCTGCGCCGGCGCGGCAGCTTTCCGCAGGCGGATCATTTTGCCGCCGCCGGTAAGCGGCCGGTGACCGTGTGGTGCAGCAACGACTATCTCTGCATGGGCCAGCATCCGAAGGTGATCGCAGCCATGCATGCGGCGCTGGATTCGGCGGGCGCCGGCGCGGGCGGCACGCGCAACATTTCCGGCACCACGCATTATCATGTGGAGCTGGAGCGCGAGCTGGCCGATCTCCACGGCAAGCAGGGCGCGCTTCTCTTCACATCGGGCTACAATTCCAACGAAACCACGCTGTCCACCTTCGCCAAATTCCTGCCGGGCGTGATCATTTTCTCCGATGCGCTCAATCATGCCTCCATGATCGAGGGCATCCGCCATTCCGGCGCGGAAAAGAAGATCTTCCGGCACAACGATCTCGCCCATCTTGAAGAATTGCTGCGTGCCGCCGAACCGTCGGCGCCCAAGCTGATCGCCTTCGAGTCCGTCTATTCGATGGATGGCGATTTCGGGCCCGTCGCTGCCATATGCGACCTGGCCGCAAAATACGGCGCGCTGACCTATCTCGACGAGGTGCATGGCGTGGGTCTTTACGGGCCCGGCGGGGCCGGCGTTGCGGCGCGCGACGGCGCAATGCACCGCGTGGACATCATCGAGGGCACGCTCGCCAAGGCCTTCGGCGTGATGGGCGGTTACATCGCGGGCAGCGCCGAAATCGTGGATTGCGTGCGCTCCTTCGCGCCGGCCTTCATCTTCACGACCTCGCTTGCGCCGGTGCTGGCCGCCGGCGCGCTGGCCAGCATCCGCCACCTGCGGCAAAGCGACGTGGAGCGCCAGGCCGTGCATGAGCGCGCGGCGCGGCTGAAACGGGTGTTTCGCGAAGCGGGGCTGCCGGTCATGCCGTCGCCCAGCCATATCGTGCCGGTCTTCGTGGGCGATGCAGCGCTCTGCAAGTCGGTATCGGACATGCTTCTGGCCGACCATGCGATCTATGTGCAGCCGATCAACTATCCCACGGTGCCGCGGGGGCAGGAACGTTTGCGCTTCACCGCGTCGCCCGCCCACACCGACGCCATGATGGACGCGCTGGTGATTGCGCTCGACCGCGTATGGACGGCGCACAAGCTGGCCCGCGCGGCCTGATGCCCGGCGGCGAAAAGCCGGAGGTCTATGTCGAGCTGATCGTGCAGGGCAACGTCGTCAAGGCAACGGCCATCCACGCCAAAACGGGGCTTGAGGCCACCATCGTGGGTCCGGCCGGCGCGGGCCGCGCCGCGCTGGAAGCCGCGGCCGTGCGCAAGCTCGAATATCTGCTAAAAAAACAGCGTGAGCGTTAGGCAATTTCCTCGCTCCGGGATTGCCGGGTGAGGATTCCGGATCAGCTGCGCTTGCGCCCCTTATGCGGCGGGGCATTGCGGCCAAGCCCGATCTTCTTGGCAAACTCGCTGCGCTGGGCCGCGTAATTGGGCGCCACCATCGGATAATCCGCCGGCAGGCCCCACTTCGCGCGATATTCCTCCGGCGTCATGTTGTAGTTCGACCGCAGGTACCGCTTCAGCATCTTCAGTTTTTTGCCATCCTCCAGGCAGACGATGTATTCCGGCGTGACCGATTTCTTGATCGGCACGGCCGGCTTCTGGCTCGTCATCGCCTCGCCATGGCCGGCGCCCGAAAGCCCGCCCAGCGTTGCATGCACGCTCTTGATCATGCCGGGCAGTTCGGCCACTGGCACGGGATTGTTGCTCACATAGGCGGCGACGATTTCGCTCGCCAGTTTCAGCAGCTCGTCGGACCTCGACGTGCTTTCATCGTTTTTGTCGGCCATGTCTGACCTCTTGCTCCATCAGGGATTCCTTGGACGCCGCGATTAATGCGGAGGCTATAGCCGAAAGCAAGCGTCTCCGAAGAAAAAAACGTCACGATTGTTTACTCGAATATTTGCTTGAAACGGTGTAATCTCGACTTTGAGTTTTTCGTCGTTCATCTTCTTTGGCGCTATACATCGTCTATACTTCGATTGATGTATGTATGAACATTTTTGCGGGAACGATCTGCAAACCATGCATACCGGTTCGGAAATTGGGGATGGCTGACCGCCCGGGCGGTTTGCGGCATGGCGGGACTCGCTGCTGGCGCTAGATTTGGTAAAGGGGTAGGCGTAGAGCCCCTAGAACGCGGCTTGGCTCCGGCCGCGCGGGCTCCAGCGAGGGCGGAAAATGGCGGTGGCGGCAGACATGACCGGCAGGGATTCGGATGGCTTTTTCACGCGGCGGCTCAGGGACGCCGATCCGGAGGTCGCGGCGGCCATCGCCGATGAGCTGAAACGCCAGCAGGAGAAAATCGAACTCATTGCCTCGGAGAACATCGTCTCCCGCGCGGTGCTTGAGGCCCAGGGCTCCGTTCTCACGAACAAATACGCCGAAGGCTATCCCGGGCGCCGCTATTACGGCGGCTGCGAATATGTGGATGTGGCCGAAGAGCTGGCGATCGACCGGGCCAAGCGCCTGTTCAACTGCAAATTCGCCAATGTCCAGCCGCATTCGGGTGCGCAGGCCAATCAGGCCGTGTTCTTCGCGCTCATGCAGCCGGGCGACACCTTCATGGGCCTGAGCCTCAGCGCCGGTGGGCATCTGACCCACGGCTCGCCCGTCAACCAGTCGGGCAAATGGTTCAAGCCGGTGTCCTACACTGTGCGCCGCCAGGACCAGCGCATCGACATGGACGAGGTCGCGCACCTGGCCGCGCAGCACCGGCCCAAACTGATCATCGCCGGGGGCTCGGCCTATCCGCGCTTCATAGACTTCAAGCGCTTCCGTGAAATCGCCGATTCGGTCGGCGCCTATTTCATGGTGGACATGGCGCATTTTGCGGGTCTGGTGGCGGGCGGGGTCCATCCCAATCCGCTCGACCATGCGCACATCGTCACAACGACCACGCACAAGACGTTGCGCGGCCCCCGCGGCGGCATGATCCTCTCCAACGACGAAGACCTGGGCAAGAAAATCAACTCCGCCGTGTTCCCCGGCCTTCAGGGCGGCCCGCTGATGCATGTCATCGCGGCCAAGGCGGTCGCGTTTGGCGAAGCATTGAAGCCCGATTTCAAGATCTATGCCCGCAATGTGGTGGAGAACGCCAGGGTGCTCGCCGAAACGCTGGCGGCCTCGGGCCTGGACATCGTTTCCGGCGGCACCGACACGCATCTGATGCTGGTGGACTTGCGGCCGAAAAAGGCCACCGGCCGCGCCGCCGAAAAATCGCTCGACCGCGCCTACATCACCTGCAACAAGAACGCCATTCCGTTCGATACGGAAAAGCCCGCCATCACCTCCGGCATCCGTCTGGGTTCGCCCGCCGGCACCACGCGCGGTTTCGGCCCCGCCGAGTTCCGCGCCATCGGCAAGCTGATCGTGGAAGTGGTGGATGCGGTCGCGGTGAAAGGCGAAGAGGGTGATCCCGCCGTCGAGGCCAGCGTGCGATCGCGCGTGGCCGAACTTTGCAACAAATTCCCGATTTATCAGTAGGACAACAATTTCATGCGCTGCCCGTTCTGCGGTCACGACGACACGCAAGTCAAAGACAGCCGGCCGAGCGAAGACAACTCCGCCATCCGCCGCCGCCGCCATTGCCCGGCCTGCGGCGGGCGCTTCACCACCTTTGAGCGCGTGCAGTTGCGCGAACTGATCGTGGTGAAGAAGAACGGCCGGCGCGAGCCGTTCGAGCGCGAGAAGCTGGAGCGTTCGCTGGCCCACGCGTTGCGCAAGCGGCCGGTGGAAGCCGAGCGTGTGGACCGCATGATCACCGGCATCGTGCGCCGGCTGGAAAGCATGGGCGAAAACGAAGTGCCGTCCACCGTAATCGGCGAGCTTGTGATGCAGGCGCTCTCCAGCCTCGACAAGGTGGCCTATGTGCGCTTTGCCTCGGTCTACAAGAACTTCCGCGAGACGCGCGACTTCGAAGCCCTGATCGGCGAAATGGAAGGCGGCGAGAAGGATTAGGCGCTCCAAGCGTCGTCATCGACCGCCTCATGTGCCCGACCCGATTTTTCTGAGACAAAAACGGGTTGTCCGGACAGGCGGGCAATGATGTGGAGCGCGCACTTTGCGGCATCCCTTTCCTCCCCGTTTATGGGCGGAGGTGCTTCGCGCAGCGAAGCGGAGGGGGCGGGTACCGCGAATCTGTACGAAACGGTCCTAGAGAGAGTAATTTTCTCCTTATTTTCCCTTGACAGGGCCCGTTCCTGTGGTATTATTCCCAAATCTCCCCGATTCTGCCCTGTTGGCCGTGCGGCTTTGCTGCGCGGGCCAAAGCCATATCGCCCGCACCCTTTTGAGATAGATTCGCAACTATGACGAAGCACCACCCCCACGACGAACGCCACATGCGCCATGCGCTCATGCTGGCCGAGCGTGCGCTGGGCCGCGTGGCGCCCAATCCGGCCGTGGGCTGCGTGATCGTCTCGGCCCAGGGCCGGGTGATCGCGCGCGCCCACACGCAGGATGGCGGCCGGCCGCATGCGGAGACCGTGGCGCTGGCGGCGGCCGGTGCGGGGGCGCATGGCGCAACCGTCTATGTCAGCTTCGAGCCTTGCGCCCATCACGGCAAGACGCCGCCCTGCGCCGATGCGCTCATCGAGGCGGAACCGGCGCGCGTCGTCGTGGCCACGCAGGACCCGGACCCGCGCGTGCACGGCCGCGGCATCGAGCGGCTGCGCGCCGCCGGCATCGAAGTCACGGCTGGCGTGCTGGAAAGGGAAGCTGCGCATCTGAACGAAGGATTCATCAGGCGCGTCACGCAAAACCGTCCGCTTGTCACGCTCAAGATCGCGCAGAGTCTGGATGGCCGCATTGCGTCCGCGTCCGGCGAGAGCAAGTGGATCACGGGCGAAGAATCGCGCCGCCATGTGCATCTGATGCGGGCGCGGCACGATGCCATCCTGATCGGCATCGGCACCGCGCTTGCCGACGATCCGCAGCTCACCTGCCGCATCGCGGGGCTGGAGAAATATTCGCCCGTCCGGGTCGTGCTGGACGGCAAGCTGAAACTCGGCGAGTGGTCGAAGCTCGCGCAGACCGCGCGCGAGGTGCCCACCGTCGTCTATACGGTATCGGAAGGCGGGGGACCGCTGCGCGTCTGCGGCGTGGACGTCGTGCGCGTGGCAAAGGATGCGCGCGGCCGGCCCGATATCGAAGCGGTGTTGCATGATCTGGCGGCGCGCGGCATCACGCGCCTTCTGGTCGAAGGCGGGCCCACCGTTCACGCCACCTTCCTCAATCGCGGGTTCGCGGACCGGCTGGAAATATTCCGCGCGCCCATGCTGTTGGGCAGCGCCGGCAAGCCCGCCGTCGAAGGTCTGGCCGCACTGGAGCTGGGCGAAGCGCCGCGCTTTCGCCCGCTTGAACGGCGCAGCCTTGGCAACGATCTGTTGGAAAGCTTCGCGGCAGGGGCGTAGATACGGTCATGTTCACCGGCATCGTCACCGACATGGGCAAGGTCCGCCACGTGGAAAAGCGGGGCGACACCCATCTCGTCATTTCCACCGGCTATGACGTGGACGGGATCGGCGTGGGCGCATCCATTGCCTGTTCGGGCATCTGTCTGACGGTGGTGGACAAGGGCAACGGCAAGGATCGCTGGTTCGCCGTCACGGCGTCCGGCGAAACCCTCTCGCGCACGACGCTGGCAGGCTGGAAGGTGAATGATCCCGTCAACCTGGAGAGGCCCCTGCGCGTGGGCGATGAGCTTGGCGGGCACATCGTCACCGGACACATCGACGGGGTGGCCGAAATCCTGCGCGTGGAGCCCGAAGGCGAATCCACGCGCATCGTCCTTCAGGCGCCGAAGAACCTGCTGCCCTTCATCGCACCCAAGGGCTCCATTGCGCTCGATGGCGTATCGCTGACGGTGAACGAGAGGGGCGGTGCGCACTTCGGCGTGAACATCATTCCGCACACAAAGGCCGTCACCACATTCGGCCGCGCAAGGCCGGGCATGAAGGTCAATCTCGAGGTGGACCTCATGGCGCGCTATGTGGCCCGGCTTGTGAAGTCCTGATCATGTTCCGCGGCTATCTTTCATCGATTGACGAACTCATCGAGGAAGCCCGCGAAGGCCGCATGTTCATCCTGGCCGATGCGGAGGATCGCGAAAACGAAGGCGATCTGGTCATCCCCGCGCAGATGTGCACGCCGCAGGCGATCAATTTCATGGCCAAGCACGGCCGCGGGCTCATCTGCCTTGCCCTGACGCAGGAACGCGCGAACACACTTCAGATTCCGATGATGACCCAATTCAACGGCACGCCGAACCAGACGGCGTTCACCGTTTCCATCGAAGCAAGGGAGGGAATCTCCACCGGCATTTCAGCGCATGACCGGGCCCATACCATTTCGGTGGCGATCGATCCCACCAAAGGCCCGTCAGACATCGTGATGCCGGGCCATGTCTTCCCGCTGGTCGCACGCCCGGGAGGCGTGCTGGTCCGCGCGGGCCACACCGAAGCGGCCGTGGATATCGCGCGCCTCGCCGGCCTTAATCCCGCCGGTGTGATCTGCGAGATCATGAATGACGACGGCACCATGGCGCGGCTGCCGGATCTCGTGAAGTTCGCGCAGCATCACGGGCTCAAGCTCGGCACGATCGCCGATCTCATCGCCTATCGCCGCAAGAACGATCACTTCGTGCAGCGCTCGGTGGAAACGCCGTTCGCCAGCCACAACGGCGGCGAATGGAAGATGCTGGTTTACATCAACACGCTGGAATATGCCGAGCACATCGCGCTGGTGAAGGGGGACATCCGGTCGCCGGAGCCTGTGCTGGTGCGCATGCACGCCATCAACGTATTCAGCGACGTGCTGGACTGGGCGCAATACGAGCACGACGTTCTGGGCGCGGCCATGCGCATCATCGGGGAGGAAGGCCGCGGCGTCGTCGTGCTGCTGAGGCAGACAAAACCGACTTTCGTCACCGATCTCCTCTTGCGCCGCACGATGGACGATGTGGACCGCAGGCGCGTGAAGGAGTATGGCGTGGGCGCGCAAATCCTTCTCGATCTCGGCGTGAAAGACATGATTCTCCTCACCGACACGCCGGAAAAGAAGGTGGTGGCGCTGGAAGGCTATGATCTCAACATCGTGGGCACGCGGCCCATCCGCGGCGTGCGCAAGGAACGGCCATGACGCCAAGCATCCTGATCGTGGAGGCGCGCTTCTATCCGCATATTTCCGATGCGCTGCTCGATGGCGCGACTGCGGCGCTTGAAAAGGCCGGCGCGCGATTTGAGCGCGTCACCGTTCCCGGGGCGCTGGAAATTCCGCCGGCCATCCTGTTTGCCGCGAAGGCGGGCGAGGGCGGCGGAAGGGAGTATGACGGTTTCGTCGCGCTGGGCTGCGTGATCCGCGGAGAGACCTATCACTTCGAAATCGTCGCCCATGAATCAGCGCGCGGACTGATGGACCTGAGCCTTTATCACGGGCTTTGCATCGGCAACGGCATTCTCACCGTAGATGACGAGGATCAGGCGCTGGCCCGGGCCGAGCGTGACCGGCTGGACAAGGGCGGCGATGCCGCGCGCGCCTGCCTTTCGCTGATCGAGGCGCGCGCGAAGCTCGGGGCGCGCCGATGATCGCGGCCGAACGGCAGGCGGGAACGGCGCAGGCAGCCGCGGCGCGTCAGGCCGCGCGGCTGGCCGCCGTTCAGACGCTTTACCAGATGGAGCTGACGGGCAAGGACGCCGAAACCGCCGCGCGCGAATTCCTGGCGCATGGCTTTGCCAGCGAGCGCGAGATCGCGCCTTCCGGCAAGCCGGATGAGGCGTTTTTTGCCGCCATCGTGCGCGGGGTCCCGCATCATCAGGTCGAGATCGACCGTTCGATCGCCGGCTGTCTTTCCGAGGACTGGAAGCTTGACCGCATCGACTCCATCCTGCGGGCCATCCTGCGCGCCGGCGCTTTCGAGCTGATCGGCCGCAAGGATGTTCCGGCAAAAGTCGTGATCGACCAATATGTGGACGTCGCGCACGCGTTCTTTTCGGCGCAGGAGCCGGCCTTTGTGAATGCCGCGCTTGACCGCTTGGCCCGCCAGAAGCGGTCGCGGGAATTTGGCGAAGCGCCGTCCGGCGGCGAACTGGAATTCTAGTTGCGGCCGTCCGGCAAAGCGGCGCACGGCCAATCCGCCTTCCCGCAAGGGTGAAAAGCGCAACATCGATGTCCAGGCCATCTGAATTCGAACTGATCGCAAGGTTCTTTGCGCCGCTCGCAAAGGCGGCGCCCGGCGCCTTCGGGCTGACCGACGACGCGGCCATTTTGCGGCCGTCCGCGGGCGAGGAGCTCGTTGTCACGGCCGACGCGCTGGTCGAAGGCGTGCATTTCCTGCGCGATGACCCGGCGGAGACCGTCGCAAGGAAGGCGCTGCGGGTGAATCTCTCGGACCTCGCGGCCAAGGGCGCAAAGCCGCTCGGCTATCTCCTGGTGCTTGCGCTCCCCGATTGGCCCGGCACCGATTGGCTCGCCGCTTTCGCGAAAGGGTTGGCGGAAGATCAGAGGAAATATGGATTTGTGCTCCATGGCGGCGACACCACCGCAACGCCCGGGCCGCTTTGCATTGCCGTCACGGCCTTCGGCACGGTGCCGGCGGGGCAGATGCTTCGGCGCGCCGGCGCCAGGCCCGGTGACCTCGCGTTCGTCTCCGGAGGGATAGGAGGCGGGGGAGGGGGGGTGCAGATTCTGAAAAACAACCGTCCCGGAATTCCGCCAGAAATCGCCGATGAGCTGGTTCGCCGTTACCGTTTGCCGGAACCGCGGCTTGCGCTGGGAGCAAAGCTCCGCGGCCTTGCCAGCGCCGCGCTCGACGTTTCCGACGGCCTTATCGCCGATCTTGGCCACATCGCCGAAGTTTCGGGCGTCCACATCGCGGTGGAGGCGGCGCGTGTGCCGCTTGTGGCGGGATTGAAAGAGCTGTGGGCCGGCGAGGCGGTCGCCAAGGCGGTCACCGCGGGCGACGATTACGAAATCGCATTCACCGCGCCCGCTTCCGCCCGTGCGCAGATTCTGGAAGCCGCGCGGCAGTCTGCGACGCCCGTCACCGAGATCGGCCGGGTGGAAGAGGGCGAGGGGATTGCGCTCATGGATGCGTCCGGCCGGGAGATTCCGCTGCCGCGCCAGGGCTACACCCATTTCTGAGCCCGAATCGTGCTTCACTTGGCCGAAGGGAATCTTGGCAATGCGCCTTCGTCTTGCAGCGGCCTGTCTTGTGCTCCTTGCGCCGTCGTCTGCATTCGCGGCCAAACAGCAGGAGCCGGGCACGAATGTGGACATGCCCTATCTGATGGCGCCGGTGACGATGGACGGGAAGCTGGTCGCCTATGCCTACATCTCCAGCCAGATCATCGCGGTCTCGCCGAACGCGGCCGTCGAAATCCGGCTCAAGGTGCCGTTCATCCAGGACGCCTTCGTGCGCGATGTGAACGCGCGGCCTGTCACCAGGCCGGATGATCCGCAGACGGTGGATCGCGACGCCCTGATGGCCCGCCTTCTGGCCGATGCCCGGCGCGCGGCAGGCGCCGACAAGGTGGCCGGCATCCGGTTTACCCAGATCCAGATCGCGCCGTTGCGGCCCAACCCCTGAAGCCGCCCTGCGACAACCGAAAAAGTTGCAGCGGCGTAAGGCTTTTGGCATATGTCCGCCGCCCTTGAAGCGGTGGGTCTCTTCCGGCCGGCCATGGGGATGGGTGGCCTGCGTATCCTTGGGTCTGCCCCGTATCCAAAAAATTCGCACGAGGGAACATCATGAGCCTTCCGCTGATTCTCGTACTGGTTTGCGCCGCGCTGGCGCTGGTGTACGGCGCCTGGACGATCAGTTCGGTCCTGGGCCTGAGCGCCGGCACCGACCGCATGAAAGAAATCGCCGCCGCAATCCAGGAAGGCGCCGGCGCCTATCTCAACCGGCAGTACACCACCGTCGCCATCGTGGGCGCCGTCATCTTCGCGCTGGCGTTGTGGATTTTCGGCTGGCAGGTCGCGCTCGGCTATTTCATCGGCGCGCTGTTCTCCGGAACGGCGGGCTACGTCGGCATGAACGTCTCGGTGCGCGCCAACGTGCGCACGGCCGAAGCCGCGCGCAGCGGGCTGGCGAAAGGTCTGTCCGTGGCCTTCCGCTCGGGCGCGGTTACAGGATTGCTTGTGGTGGGCCTGGGTCTTCTGGGCGTTGCCGGCTACTACGCCTTCCTCCGTTACGGCCTCGGCCTCGACATCGCCGATGAAACGCAAGGCCGCATGGTGACAAATGCGCTGGTCGCGCTCGGCTTCGGGGCTTCGCTGATTTCGATCTTCGCACGCCTTGGCGGCGGCATCTTCACCAAGGGTGCCGATGTCGGCGGCGACATGGTGGGCAAGGTCGAAGCCGGAATCCCGGAAGACGATCCGCGCAATCCGGCCACCATTGCCGACAATGTGGGCGACAACGTGGGCGATTGCGCCGGCATGGCCGCCGACCTGTTCGAAACCTACGCCGTGACCACCGTGGCCACGATGGTGCTGGCTTCGATCTATTTCGCCGATGCCGCCACCAAGTCCGCGCTGATGCTTTACCCGCTGGCGATCAACGGCATGTGCATCCTCACGTCCATCATCGGCACGTTCTTCGTGCGGCTGGGCGGCGGCAAATCCATCATGGGCGCGCTCTACAAGGGCGTGGTTGCGACCGGCGTCCTGTCGCTCATCGGCCTTTGGCCGCTGACCGACTGGCTCGTGGGCCTGCACACACAGCTTTCGACCTCCGCCGGAGCGAGCTTCACGGGCTTGAGCCTTTTCGAATGTGGCGTGGTGGGCCTTGCCATCACCGGCGCGATCGTCTGGATCACCGAATACTACACGGGCACGGGATTCCGCCCCGTGAAGGTGATCGCAAAATCATCCGTCACGGGCCACGGCACGAACGTGATTCAGGGCCTGGCGATTTCGATGGAAGCCACTGCGCTTCCGGCCATCGTCATCTGCATCGGCATCATCCTGACCTACATGCTGGCGGGCCTGTTCGGCATCGCGATTGCGGTTTCCACCATGCTGTCGCTGGCCGGCATGATCGTGGCGCTCGATGCCTTTGGCCCGGTCACCGACAATGCCGGCGGCATTGCCGAGATGAGCGGCCTGGAAGGCGAGGTGCGCAAGACGACCGACGCGCTAGATGCGGTGGGCAACACGACCAAGGCCGTGACCAAGGGCTACGCCATCGGTTCGGCGGGGCTGGGCGCGCTGGTGCTGTTCGCGGCCTATAATTCCGACCTCGGCTATTTTGTTTCGCATGCCGACGTTTACAGCTATTTCCGCGACATCACGCATCTGGATTTCTCGCTCGCCAATCCGTGGGTGGTGGTCGGGCTCTTCCTCGGCGGCCTGCTGCCTTATCTCTTCGGCGGCATCGCCATGACGGCGGTGGGCCGCGCGGCTGGCGCCGTGGTGGAAGAAGTGCGCAAGCAGTTCAAGGAAATGCCCGGCATCATGAAGGGCACGCAGAAGCCGAATTACGCGCGGGCCGTGGATCTGCTGACGCGCGCGGCCATCCGCGAGATGATCGTGCCGTCGCTGCTGCCGGTGCTGTCTCCGATCGTCTTCTTCTTCATCGTGAAGGCGGTGGCGGACAAGACGCAGGCTTTCGCGGCGCTGGGCGCCATGCTGCTCGGCGTGATCGTCACGGGCCTGTTTGTCGCCATTTCGATGACGTCAGGCGGCGGCGCCTGGGACAACGCCAAGAAATTCATTGAAGACGGCAACTACGGCGGCAAGGGTTCGGATGCGCACAAGGCCGCCGTCACGGGCGACACCGTGGGCGATCCCTACAAGGACACCGCCGGTCCCGCCGTCAATCCGATGATCAAGATCACGAACATCGTGGCGCTGCTTCTGCTCGCCACACTGGCCCATCTCGGCTGATCAGGGATAGCCGGGCGGGCCCTGCTGGCCGGGAGATGGGTTCTGTCCGGCATTGCCCAGCGGCACGCCGGGCGTTGCGTTGAAGAGCTGTTCGAGGAATGTCAGCTCGCGGCCTCTGGCGGGCGTGGTGCGCGTTTCGAACGCCACCACATGCCCGTCGCGAAGGCCATAGTGCTTGATGTCGGCAACCTTGCCGTCCTTGTCGAAGTGCACGGCGAGGATCCTGCGATCCGTCACGATGGGATTGAAGAAGGCGATGGTTTTCTGCTTGCTGGTGACATAGTACCAGACATCCCCGCCGAAGGTTGCCTGCGTGGACGGATCGCCCAGCCGGTCGAGAATGGTCGTTTTGGTATCCTGTCCAACCTTGATGGAGCTTTCCGTGGCCGGGTCGGAAACATAGCCGCGCGTGGCGATGACGGGTGTACAGCCGATCAGCATAAGACAGGCAAGGGCGAGCGCTGCTATTCTCATGTGCCAAATCCCGGTATCCGGCCCTGCGGCCGCACAGGCCGCTTGTGCTAGCCTCGCGGCTGGCGAGTTGCAAGGCCGCAACGGCGTGCGGAGACGATTATGCTAAACGCGCTGAGGCGGGCGGCGGAAACGAAAAAGGCTGCGGAGCAACTGCACGCGCGCATCGTGGCCCGGGCCCGCGATCCCCGTTTTTATGCCGGGCTGCAGGTGCCCGACACGGTGGACGGCCGCTTCGATCTGGTCGTGCTGCACGCATGGCTTGTGCTCGACGCATTACGAAAGCGCAACATGCGGCCGCTGGCGCAGCGGCTGACCGATGCGTTGTTTGGCGGCTTCGACGAAGGGTTGCGCGAACAGGGGGCGGGCGACATCGGCATGTGGCGGCGCATGAAAAAAATCGCCGATGCGTTTTACGGCCGTCTCCAGGCCTACACGGCTGCGGCCGACGAGGCCGCGCTGGCAGAGGCCATCCGCCGCAATGTCTTTCGTGGCCAGCCGCAACGCGCGGATGCGGCCGCAAGTCTTGCGCGCTATGGCCGGGCGGCACAATCCTGTCTGCTGTCGGCGGATCTCGCCAAAGGCGAAACGGATTTCGGTTCCTTGCCGGAAGGTCATCCATGAAAACGCGGGAGCCGCCCTTCGAACATTTCTACGACCTTGCCGACCTGTCGGAGGCCGGGGCCGAAATGGCGATACGTCCTTCGGCGCAACAGCGATCGCAGCTGGCGCAGTGGGCCGGCGTCACGTCGGTTGACCGTTTCGAGGCAACGGTCACGCTCAGGCGGCGATCCGCAAGCCGCTTTGCCTATGACGCGGTGCTCGCCGCGGACATCGAGCAGAGCTGCGTGGTGACGCTGGAACCCGTCCGTTCGCACATCGGGCTCAACATCCATCGCGAGCTCCATGTCATCTCGGCCGCCCCCAAATTTGCGCCGGCAGGGGGTGAGATCGCCACGGCCGGGGACGAGGGTCCCGAAGAGATTGAAGGCACGCGATTCGACCTGGCGGCGCCCGTGCTGGAGGAATTTCTTCTGGCCATAGACCCTTATCCGCGGGCCCCGGGGGTGGAATTTGTGCGCCCGCCCTCGCCGGAGGCGCCTCCCGAAAGCCCTTTCGCGGTCCTTGGGAAATTGAAGGGAAAGTCGTAGGGCTGCGCCAGATATGGGAACGGAAGCCCTTGAAGTGCCAGCCGGTTTCGGCTTCACTCCGCGCCCTGTTTCGGCCGCCCGGCCATCTGAAGGAGTTTCACCGCCATGGCGGTCCCAAAACGAAAAAAATCACCATCCCGGCGAAATATGCGCCGCTCCCATCACAGGCTCGCCCCGGCCGCGCACAATGAATGCCCAAATTGCGGTGAGCAGAAACGCCCGCATCATGTTTGCGCCTCTTGCGGTTATTATGATGGCCGTGAAGTCGCAAAGGCGAAAGGCTGAGCCGCAAACCGGGCCGGTCCGGTTCTGTTGCGGTGCCGCGAGAGCAAGGTGGCCCAAGACCTGACAGTATCCATTGATGCCATGGGCGGCGATTCCGGACCGGGTGTTGTCGTCGCCGCATTGGGCCGCTCCATGCTGCGCCATCCGTCGGTGCGCTTTCTGGTGCATGGCGACGAGTCCAGGCTGAAGCCCCTGTTTGCGAAGCGCGCGAAGCTGCTGGCGCGCGTGGAGATCAGGCACGCCGCAGAAGCGGTGCGCATGGACGAGAAGCCCAGCATCGCGCTCAGGCGCGGGCGCAACACAAGCATGTGGCACGCAATTCAATCTGTGCAGAAGAAGGAGGCCGAGGTTGCGATCTCCGCCGGCAACACGGGCGCGCTGATGGCGATGTCCATGTTCCAGCTTGGCGTTCTGCCGGGGATCGAGCGGCCGGCGATTGCCGCGCTCTGGCCGACCAGGCGCGGCCAGAGCGTTGTGCTCGATGTCGGCGCCAATGTGGGAACCAGCGCAGCCCAGCTTGTCGATTTTGCCGTGATGGGCGAAGCGTTCGCCCGCGCCGTGCTGGGCCTGGAAAAGCCGACGGTCGGCCTGCTGAACGTCGGTGCCGAAGATGTGAAAGGCAATGAAGCCGTCAAGGGCGCCGCGGGCATCCTGCGCGATGTTACGCTTCCCATGGAGTTCAAGGGCTTTGTCGAGGGGGATGACATTTCGGGCGGCGAAGTGGATGTGGTGGTGACAGACGGCTTCACGGGCAACATCGCGCTGAAAACGGCCGAAGGCACGGCCAACATGATCATGCATTTTCTGCGCAGCGCGCTGCGCCGGTCGCTGCTTGGCCGCATCGGCGCGGTGATCGCGAGCGGCGCGTTCCGGACGCTGCGGCGCAAGCTTGATCCGCGCGCGGCCAACGGCGGCATTTTCCTGGGCCTCAACGGCGTCGTGGTGAAAAGCCACGGCGGAGCCGACGCGCTCGGGTTTGCCAGCGCGCTCGACATGGCGATCGACATGGCGCGCGCGGGCGTCGTCTCCAGGATCGTCTCCGATCTCGCCGGAGTCAGCGGAAAGATGTCGCGTCTGGAAGGAGCGGCGGCATCGTGAGCGTTATCCGTTCGCAGGTCATAGGCTGCGGCTCGTATCTGCCGCAGAAGATTCTGACCAACCACGAGCTGGCCAGGCTCGTGGACACAAGCGACGAATGGATCACCAACCGCACCGGCATCAAACGGCGGCACATTGCGCGCGACGGCGAAAAGACATCCGATCTCGCGTTCGAGGCGGCGAAGGCGGCGCTTGCCGATGCGAAGATCGAGGCGCGCGAAATTGACCTGATCGTGCTTGCCACCACAACGCCGGATGAAACGTTTCCGTCGGTCGCAACCAGCCTGCAGGCGCGCCTGGGCATGACGCGCGGCGCCGCCTTCGACGTGCAGGCCGTCTGCTCGGGCTTCATCTATGCGCTTGCGGTGGCCGATGGCTTCATCCGGACGGGTGCGGCCAAAACAATTCTGCTGGTCGGCGCCGAAACCATGTCGCGGCTGATGGATTGGACCGACCGCTCCACCTGCGTGCTGTTCGGCGACGGCGCGGGCGCGGTGGTGCTGCGGGCCGGCGTGGGGCGGGGCGACGCATCGGACAGGGGTGTTCTTGCCACCACGCTCTACTCCGACGGTCGGCTGCACGACATCCTTTATGTTGACGGCGGTCCGTCCACCACCGGAACGACGGGGCATCTGCGCATGCAGGGCAAGGAAGTTTTCAAGCATGCCGTCGTCAACATGGCGGCGGCGATCGAGGATACGGCGCGCCAGGCCCGCATTGCCGTCAGCGACATCACCTGGATCGTTCCCCATCAGGCGAATCAAAGGATATTGGACAGCACCGCCCGCCGGCTGCACCTGCCGCTTGACCGGGTGATTTCCACGATTGCCGAACATGGCAACACCTCGGCGGCATCCGTTCCCCTGGCCCTTGACGTGGCCATCAGGGACGGGCGGATCAGGCGGGGCGATCTTCTGCTTCTGGAGGCCATGGGCGGCGGGCTGACATGGGGCGCAGCGCTGGTCCGCTGGTAAGATCATTTCTTAATTCCGGCCCGTATCCCTTTGACGTTGACTGAAAATCGGGCCCTTTCTAGATTCCGGGGCGCGCTGAGGGAGTCGACGATAATGGCCACGAACACGCTCACCCGTGCCGATCTCACGGAGGCCGTCTTTCAGGCGGTGGGTTTGTCGCGCAACGACTCCGCGCAAATGGTCGAAGACATGCTCGAGGAAATGTGCGCCGCGCTCGAACGGGGCGAGACGGTGAAGCTTTCGTCCTTCGGCACCTTCTCCGTTCGCCAGAAATCGCAGCGCATGGGCCGCAACCCGAAGACGGGCGATGAAGTCCCCATTGCGCCGCGGCGCGTGCTGGTGTTCAGGCCGAGCCATGTCCTGAAAGCCGTCATCAACGGCCAGCCGCTCACCGATGGCGGCGACGGCGCGGCGGGATAGCCCATGCTGGAAACGGCAGTTCCGTTGCACGGCAAATCGCCCGAAGCCTTCCGGACGATCAGCGAAGTCTCGGCCGAGCTGGAGGTGCCGCAGCATGTGCTGCGGTTCTGGGAAAGCCGGTTTTCGCAAATAAAGCCGGTGAAGCGCGGCGGCGGTCGCCGCTATTACCGGCCGGAGGATGTGGATCTGCTGCGCGGCATTCGCGCGCTGCTGTATTCGGAAGGCTTCACGATCAAGGGCGTGCAGAAGGTGCTGCGCGAACATGGCGCGCGCTATGTGGCAGAGGTGGGCCGGGGCGAGGCGTCCATAGGCCCTTCGGACAACACGGCCCCCGCGCCGCCGCCGGCCAAAGTGCCCACGGCGGAGATCGTGCATTTCCGCGCGCGGGTTCCGGCCGACAGCAAACCGCCCCTGAGCGAAGAAAGCCGCGTGCGGCTGGAAATCCTTCTTGCGGAACTGCTGCAGATGAAAAGCCGCATCCGCGCGGGCCTTCAGGCGGCCTCGGCGAAATCCTGACGGCGTTGCGGGCCTGAAGCCCGGCCACTATAGTCCGCGGCCCTTGGCGGCCGCGCGGCCGCACATCTTGATCCGGAGCGTGGCGCAGCCTGGTTAGCGCACCAGTCTGGGGGACTGGGGGTCGTGGGTTCAAATCCCGCCGCTCCGACCAATTTCAAACTGAAACCGCCAAAGAAGATTCGCCGCGCCAAACGGGGGCCATTCCCGTTCGCGGCGTGGGCAGTCTTGCCGGCTCATGGTCGGGCGGACAGTTCGATCCCGGCCATATGCTGGCCTCCGCCATCGTCGGAGGTGCGGCTTCCGTGCTGGGCGGCGGCAAGTTTTTGAACG
>Ga0070740_10000483_pt1 | contig 85356 bp, 71 predicted proteins | sample Coa_R2_FD_67286 | JGI IMG/M metagenome (GOLD analysis project Ga0070740, IMG submission 67286) | Surface soil microbial communities from Centralia Pennsylvania, which are recovering from an underground coalmine fire - Coalmine... | ecosystem: Environmental > Terrestrial > Soil > Unclassified ... | reverse complement strand
TGTTTCTTGGTTACTTCTTTGCACCAGCAAAGAAGTGACCCGCTGTCCGAAGGACAGCGGAAGCTTTGCTCTGGTCAGCAAAGAAGTGACCCGCTCGGCCTGCGGCCGAGCGGAAGCTCTGACTTCGGCAAGCAAACGCGAGACGCCGAACCGACCGACGGATGCACGCGGCCTTGCGCGCGCGTGCGCTCAGATCCCCGTCATGCCGAGGATGTTGTAGCCGGCATCGACGAAGGTGACCTCGCCGGTGATCCCCGAGGCGAGGTCCGAGCACAGGAACGCGGCGACGTTGCCGACCTCGTCGATGCTCACGCTGCGCCGCAACGGCGCGTTGTGCTCGACGTGTTCGAGCATCTTGCGGAAGTTGGCGATACCGGCGGCGGCCAGGGTCTTGATCGGCCCGGCCGAGATCGCGTTGACGCGCGTGCCTTCGGGACCGAGGTTGAAGGCGAGGTAACGCACCGCGGCTTCCAGACTCGCCTTGGCCAGACCCATGACGTTGTAGTTCGCGAGTGCGCGCTCGGAGCCGAGATAGGTGAGAGTGAGGATGGCACCGCCGCGACCCTTCATCAGCGGCCGCGCCGCTTTCGCCAGCGCCGGCAGACTATACGCCGAGATGTCGTGCGCGATCGCGAAGTTCTGCCGCGTCAGGCCGGCGAGGAATTCGCCGGCCAGCGCCTCGCCGGGGGCGAAGCCGATCGAGTGGATGAGGATGTCCAGGCCGTCCCAGTGCTTGGCGAGATCGACGAACAGCCGCTCGATCTGTTCGTCGCTGCCGACGTCGCACGGCAGGACGATGTTCGAGCCGAACGTGGCCGCGGCCTCGTCGACGCGGGACTTCAGCTTGTCATTGACATAGGTGAACGCGAGCTCCGCGCCTTCGCGATGCATCGCGTTGGCGATGCCCCAGGCGATCGAGCGCTGACTGACGATGCCGGTGATGAGCGCGCGCTTGCCGTGCAGAAATCCCATGACGCCTCCGTGGGTGGCTGGATCAGGGCGGCGAGTGTAGCCGACCGCGCGGACGGCGTCAGCGCGCGCCCACGGCGCCCACGGCGCCGGTCTCCGCCGTCTCGGTGTCGCGCAGGCGCAGGCGCTGGCCGAGGTGCAGCGTCGCGTCGCGTCCGAGGCGGTTCCAGCGCAGCAGATCGGCGAGCCGCACGTGCCGCCGCTGCGCGATGTTCCACAAGGTGTCGCCGGCATGCACCACATGGACGCTCGCGGCCGGTTCGGGTGCGGCCGGCGCGACGGAGGCGGGCGCCGATGTGGCGACGTCCGCGTCGCGCGCGCGACCCGGCAGCAGCACGCGCATGCCGGCCGGCATGGTGGCGTCCACGGCGACGCCGTGGATTGCCGCGAGCGCCTCCGGTGTGAGCTCGTGCGCGCTTGCCAGCACGACGAGCGGTTCGGCTTGGTGCAGCGTCGCTTCGTGCCAGTCGCGCCAGAGCGCGCGCGGCAGGCTGGCGAGCGTGGCTTCGACGTGCGCGCGGCGCGCCGCCGGCACCAGCAGGCGGTACGGCCCCGCGCTCGGCATGCGGGCTGCGAGGTAGCCCGGATTGAGGCGGCGCAGTTCGGCGACCTCGAGCCCGGCCAGCCGCGCGGCGAGGGCGAAATCGACCGGTGCCGGCAGCTCGAGCGCGGCGAGCGCATCGTCCGACGTCGGCTCCGGCAACTCGACGCGGAAGCGCGCCGGATCGGCGACCACGCAGGCGACCGCCAGCAGCTTCGCCAGATGCTCGTGTGCCTGCGGGTTGATGCGCAGACGGGCGAGTTCCGCCGCGCTGCGCGTCTGCACGCTCTGGCCGGCGACGTTCTTCACCCCGTATTCGCCGGCGTTGTAGGCCATGTCGGCGAGCCGCCAATCGGCGAATTCGCGGGCGTAGCGGTCGATCAGGTCGAGCGCGACGCCGGTCGCGGCGACGATGTCGAGACGGCCGTCGTATTCGGCGTCGATGCGCAGGCCGGCCTCGCGCGCGGTGTCCGGCATCAGTTGCCAGATGCCGGCGGCGCGGTCGCCGCTGGCGGGCAGCGGCGCGTAGCCGCTCTCGATGTAGGGCAGGAAGGCGAATTCGCCCGGCAGTCCGCGCCGCTCGATCTCGTCGAGCACGATGAGCAGGTACGGCATCGCCTCGGCGAGCGAGGCCTCGAAGCGTGCCGGGCTTTCGGTGTACGACCGCGACCAGCGTCGCACCGCGGCGTTGTAGTGGCAGCCCGGCATCACGAAGCGCTGGCGCAGGCGCGGCCAGGGCGAAGGTACGGCGGCGAGATCCGCTGGGATCGCGGCGGGCGGCGCGGGTGGAGGCTCCGCCACGGGGGCCGCGCTCGGCGGCGCGGTCGCGGTCGGAACGGCGAGTGGCCTGGTCGGGGTTTCGCTGCATGCGACGAGCAGCAGGCAGGCCGCGCCCAGCGTGCAGCAGCCGCCGCCGAGCAGCGCCAGCGGCCAGTCGCGCCCGACACGTCGCGGCGCGGCGACGTGCGCGCTCGGCGCACCGTGCGGCGCCGGTACTCGTCGGCGTGGCGAAACCGCAGCCCGCGTTCGCATCTCGACCTCGTCGCGGCCAACGCCCCCTGGGCAAAACGAGCGCGCACTATAGCAGCTTGCGGCACCGGCTTCGGCGATCGGCGGTCTTGCGCTGCAGCATGGCGATTTACGTCGGCCGCGGTTTTCGCGCACAATCGCGGGATTCCCCGGTGTGCGGGCAGGCGTGTGAACGAGGATCCCTATCGCTTCTTCGGCAGTGCGCAGATGCAGGCGCTGTTCGCGCGCGAGTTGGCGGCGCTGGCGCCGATCCTGTCCGGCGTCTACGGCAACTACGGTTTGTTTCTGCGCGCCTCCGCGGCGCCGCGGTTGCCGCTGCCGCCGCATCTGCTCAACCGCATCGTCGAACTGACCTTGACGCCGGCCGGCGAGTGCCGGGGCGAGGTGCGCTGCGATCCCCGGCATCTGCCCTTCGCGAGCGAGAGTTTCAAACTGTTGATCGCGCAGCATTGCTACGAGTGCTGCGGCGACAGCGCGCAAGTGGCGGCGGAGCTGGCGCGGGTGATGGCGCCGGAAGGCGTGGCGCTGATCCTCGGTTTCAATCCGCTGGGTTCGTGGCGGCCGTGGCTCAGCGGACAGGCTCGGCGCAACGGCGCGCGTCTGTATCTGCGCTCGGCGGCGGGCTGGCGCGAGCTGCTCGCCCGCGAGCAGATCGATACGCTCGACGTGCGGTTTCCCGGGACGCTGTGGCCGCGCGAGACCTTGCCCGCGCCGCATGCCGCGCGCGTCGCCGCGCGATTCGCCCGATTCGGCAGCAGTTGGCTGCTGCTCGCGCACAAGCGGCGCTCGACGCTGACGCCGCTGCGGTTGCGCACGGCCGGGCGCGAGCTCGCGGTCAAACCGCATCTGGTGCCCGGCGCGCACCGCGAATGCGCATGACGCGGGAGCGGCCGAAAGTCGAAATCTTCACCGACGGTGCCTGTCTCGGCAATCCCGGGCCGGGCGGCTGGGCGGCGTTGTTGCGCTACAAGACGCTGGACAAGGTTCTTTCCGGCGGCGAGGCCAACACCACCAACAATCGCATGGAACTGCTCGCGGCGATCCATGCACTCGAGGCGTTGCGGCGTCCGGTCCGGGTGCGCCTGACCACGGATTCGCAATACCTGCAACAGGGCATCGAAGTCTGGCTGCCGCGCTGGCGCGCGCGCGGCTGGCGCACGGCGAATGCCAAGCCGGTGAAGAATCGGGACCTGTGGGAGCGCCTGCTCGCGGCCGCGGCGCCGCATCGCGTGCAATGGCACTGGACGCGCGCTCACGCCGGGCACGTCGAGAACGAGCAGGTGGACAAGCTGGCGCGCGAGGCAGCGCTGGCCGTGGCGCGCGAGGCCGCGCCGCGCGGCTGAGCGCACGCAACGATCGAACACTGGACGGGAGCGGCGCATGCGGCAAGTCGTGCTGGATACCGAAACCACCGGCCTCGAAGTGGGCCAGGGGCATCGCATCATCGAGATCGGCTGCGTGGAGCTTTGCGAGCGTCGGCCGAGCGGGCGCACGTTCCACCAGTACCTCAATCCCGGCCGGCGCGTCGACGAAGGCGCGCTCGCCGTGCACGGCATCGACAACGAGTTTCTCGCCGACAAGCCGCGCTTCGCCGAGATCGCGCGCGAGTTCCTGGAATTCATCGCCGGCGCCGAGCTCGTCATCCACAACGCCGCCTTCGACGTTGCCTTTCTCGACATGGAGCTCGCGCTCGCCGACGCCGCGCTCGGCCGCATCGAGCAGCACGCGCGCGTGCTCGATACGTTGACCCTGGCGCGCGAGAAGTATCCGGGACAGAAGAACAGTCTCGATGCGTTGTGCAAGCGCCTGAACATCGACCACCGGCACCGCCAACTGCACGGCGCGCTGCTCGACGCGCAACTGCTCGCCGAGGTCTACCTCGCCATGACCGGCGGGCAGGGCGATCTCGGTCTGGCCGCCGCGGTGCCGACCGCGCCGCGCGCGGCGGCGACGGTTCCGCGCGCGCCGCGCAAGGTCCGTCGCGCCGACGCTGCCGAAGTGGCGTTGCACGAAGCGCATCTCGCACGCATCGAGCGCGCACGCAACGGCGCGTGCCTGTGGCGGCAGATCACATCGTCCGGCGAATAACGATCCGGACGCGTCTGCGGTATGATGGCGCCAGACGGCTTTGCCAGCCTGGGGAGGACGGCAATGAGACTGCTACTGGCGGCGTTGATCCTGTCGGCGTCGAGCGCATGGGCCGGGACCGCGGTCGAGGCGATCGCGGCACACAAGCATCTCGGCGTGGCGAGCTGCAGCAACAGCGTGTGCCACGGCGCCTCGCAGCCGTTCCGCGATTCCGACGTGATGCAGAACGAATTCGCGATCTGGCAGGAGTTCGATCCGCACGCCAAGGCCTATCAGGTGCTCGAGCGCCCGCAGTCGAAGGCGATCGCGCAGAAGCTCGGCCTCGGCGATCCCACCCAGGCGGCGATCTGCCTCGACTGTCACGCCGACCACCAGCCCGCCGACCGGCGCGGCGAGCGCTTCCAGATTTCCGACGGTGTGGGCTGCGAAGCCTGCCATGGCGGCGCCGAGGCATGGCTCAACTCGCACGCCGACCGCAAGGTGACGCACGCGGACAACCTCGCCAAGGGCATGTACCCGACCGAGGACCCGATCCAGCGCGCGCAGCTTTGCCTGTCGTGCCACATGGGCGAGAAGGAGCGCATGATCACGCACCGCATCATGGGTGCCGGGCATCCGCGCCTGTCGTTCGAGCTCGACACCTTCACCTGGCTGCACCCGCATTACAAGATCGACGCCAACTGGATCAAGCGCAAGGGCGACTGGAGCGGCGTGCGCGACTGGGCCGTGGGCCAGGGTGTGGCGGCGGAAAATCTGCTTGATCTCCTGCTCGATCCCAAGACCGGCTGGCAGGGCATCTTCCCCGAGCTCGTGCTGTTCAACTGCCACGCCTGCCACAAGCTGATGAAGGACAACAGTTGGGGACCGCGCCAGGGCACCGGGCTCGGGCCGGGTGTGGTGCGGCTGAACGACGCGAATCTGGTGATGTTCCGGCATGTGCTGGCGCCGGTGGACAAGGCGTTGGCGCAGCGCGTGTTCGAGCAGACCCGCGAACTGCATCGCGCCACCACGCAGAGCCGCGAGGCGACCTTCGCCGCCGCGCGCAGCCTGCGCGCGACCCTCGCCGAGGCCCTGCCCAAGGTCGCGGCGTTCCGCTACGACCCGGCGAGTCTCGACGCGATCCTCGCCAGCATCGCCGCCGACGGCGACCGCGGCGAGTTCCGCGACTTCGCCGCCGCCGAGCAGGTGGCGATGGCCTCGCAGTCGGTGATCCTCGCATTCGAGAACGACGGCAAGCTGAGCAAGGACCAGGCCGGCGCGTTGCGCGCCAAGCTGGATCGCCTCTACGATGCGGTCAAGGACGAGAACAATTATTCGATGACGCGCTTCGACGCCACGCTGAAGGAACTGCGCGCCGCGGCGCCGTGACGCGGCCGGCGCGCGCCGCGCCGGCCACAACGATGATCCGGAATGACTGAACACGTCGAGGTACCCGGCTACAAGGTGATCCGCAAGCTCGGCGAGGGCGGCATGGCGACCGTCTATCTCGCCCTGCAGGAATCGCTCGATCGCGAAGTGGCGCTCAAGGTGATGTCGCCGGTGCTGGCGGCCAACGCGAGCTTCTGCGAGCAGTTCATGAAGGAAGGGCGGATCGCGGCGAAGCTGACCCATCCGCACCTGATGACGGTTCACGACATCGGCTGCGAGAACGGCATCTACTATCTCGCCAGCGAATACCTGCCCGCCGGGACGCTGCGCGACCGCATCGATCGCATCACGCCGGCCGAGGCGCTCGAAGTCGCGCGCGACATCGCCGCGGGTCTGGCCTATGCGCACGACAAGGGCTTCGTCCATCGTGACGTCAAGCCGGGCAACATCATGTTCCGCGCCAACGGCACCGCGGTGCTCGCCGATTTCGGCATCGCCAAGGCGATGACCTCGGTCAGCGCGGCGACGATGGCCGGCAACGCCATCGGCACGCCGGACTACATGAGCCCCGAGCAGGCGCAGGCCAGCCGGATCGACGGCCGCTCGGATCTGTACAGCCTCGGCGCGGTGCTGTACGAATGTCTGGCCGGACGCAAGCCCTATCAGGCGAACGATCCCTACGCGGTCGCGCTGATGCACGTGACCGAGCCGGTGCCGAAGCTGCCGGAGCGCGTGGCCGTGTTGCAGCCGCTGATCGACGGGCTGATGGCGAAGGACCCGAACCAGCGCTTCGCCACCGGCGAGGCGTTCATCGCCGCGGTGGACCGCATGCTGGCCGAGCACCCCGAACTCGCCACGCCGGCATCCAGGGAACAGCGCATTTCGCGCAAGCGCGCCGCGTTGCCGAGCGTCGCGGCCGCCGCACCCGCGGCAGTTGCTGCCGCGCCGCGGCGTTCGCGGCAGCCGCTATGGATCGCGGCCGCACTGGTGCTGGTCGGCGTGGTCGCGGCGAGCGGCTGGATGGTCTGGCATCGGCCGCCGTCGCGCGGCACGACGACGGAGTCACCGACCCCCACGCCGACGCCGCCGGCGCCGACCCTGCCGGCCGGCGACGAGCCGGCGGCGAGCGCGCTGCTCGCCAAGCTCGATCTGCCGACGCTGCTCGCGCGCGGCGAGGAGTACCTGGCCTACGGCCAGAAGAATTTCGGCGAGAAGCTGGAGTTCCCGCCGGGCGACAACGCCATCGATCTGTTCCGTGAGGCGCTGCGACGCGACGCCGGCAACACGCGGGCGCAGCAGGGGCTGGCGGCGGTGGCGGCGTTCTACGAGCAGGCGGCGCGCGGCGCGCTACGCAACGGCCTGTACACCGCGACCGACGAGTTCATCCAGAAAGGTCTGCGCGCCGATCCCAACCACGGCGGCCTGCTGAAGCTGAAAACGGAGCTGGCGAAATCCGAACGTCAGGGCGGCTGACGAGGTGCCACGCGCCGCCGCTCAGCGGTTGCGGATCAGGATCACCGTGACGTTGTCCGAGCCGCCGCCTTCGAGCGCGGCGAGGATCAGGTGATCGACGCATTCCTGCGCGGACAAGTCCTGCCGCGCCAACACCGCGGCGATCTCGTGGTCGTCCACTTCCTCGGTGAGGCCGTCGGAGCAGAGCAGGATCTGCATGCCGGGTTTGAGCGTGCCGCGCAGGGTCTCCACGCGCAGGCTCTGCGGATCGGTGACGCCGAGCGCCTGGGTGACGACGTTGCGGTGTGGGTGCGTGCGCGCCTGCTCGTGCGTGATCGCGCCCTGCTGGATCAGCTCCTGCACGTAGGAGTGATCCTGCGAGAGCTGCTTCAGCTCGCCGTTCCAGAGATAAATGCGGCTGTCGCCGACCCAGCAGATCTCGTATTCGTCGCCGCGCACGCGCAAGGCGGCGATGGTGGTGCCCATCGGCAGCGCCTCGGCCTTCTTGCTGGAATGCTGGATGATCTCCTCGTCGGCGCGTTGCACCGCCTGCGCCAGCGGCATGCCCCGGGTCACCTCGCGCACCACGGCATCGCGCGCCAGCGCGCTCGCCACCTCGCCGTGCTCGTGTCCGCCCATGCCGTCGGCGACCAGCCACAGGCCGAGTTCGGCGTCGGCGTAGTAGGTGTCCTCGTTGTGCTCGCGGCGCAAGCCAACGTGCGTGCTGTGGCCGAATTCAATCATGCGCGGACCGGTTAGCTGCGGGCTCCCCCAACGGCGCTCGTGCCCGTTCCGGCCTGGCCGTACGCGGCGTCCATAGCATGCCGTGCCGATCGCCGCGGACGCAAGCGCTCGGGGACGGTGCCGGTGGCATGGCGTTCACCTCAGAACTCGATGCGGATGCCGAGCGAGAACCGGTTCTCGTGCGCGCCGCTCAGACCGGCCACGTGTTCGTAGTAGAAGTAGCCCGAGCGGCCCTGCGGCAGCACCGCGTTCAGGCCGATGCCGAGATTGAAGTAATTCGCATCGGGCGCGCGGTCGGTGAGCACGATCGGCGTCTGTGTCGGATCGGCGAGGAAGCGGGTGACGACGGTCTGCGGATCGTTGCGGAATTCGTGGTTCCATTCGACCACTGCATTCGGCACCAGCACGCCCCAATCGAAACTGATCGCGCGACTGACGCGGCCGCCCAGCACGCCGAGCGCGGAGTTGAACGCGCGCGCCTCCACGCGCGTGCCGAGGCCGGCGCCGGGCGCGTTCGGATCGCTCATGGTCTCGCTGAAGCCGTCGAGGCTGAGGTGCGTGTAGACGCCGCGCAGGTACGGGCTGAACGACCAGGCGCCGCGGCTGAAGTCCTTGCCGAGCGACAGCGCCAGCGAGTACTGATGGCCGTTCGGCGAGGCCTTGGCGGTCTGGTCGACGTCGGTCTCGCCGCCGCTCAGGCTGGCGATGCCGTAGACGATGTGCCGGCGGAGGTCGTAGTTGAGCCAGTCCGCCACCAGCGAGCCCTCGACGTAGAAATCGTTGTTGCGGTACCAGGTGAAGTAGCCGTTGAGGCTGTAGCCGTCGACGTCGATCTTGCCGGCGCCGAGATCGAGGTCGGATCGGCTCTGGTTGTAGCCGAGCGCGAGCCCGGCGACGAAGGCGTCGCTGAAGCGGTAGTCGACGCCGGCGGTCAGCGAGGCATTGTGGAAATCGAAGCCCGGCCGCACGCCGTCGGCGCTGGCGCCGCCGCGATCGATCATGCCGGTGGCGAAGAAACCCCAGCGCGCGAAGTCCTTGCCGGCCTCGTCGTTGGCGGCGGGCTCGGCGAGATAACGCTTGAACAGGTCGCTCAGCGCCGCGAGCGGCAGGCTGCGGCCGTCGTTGACCAGGGTCAGCCCGCCGAGGCTGAGGCCGCTCGCACCCTGGCGCAGCTCGGCCAGGCGCGTGTTGAGATTGCCGAGCTGGCTCAGTTGCACGCTCGTCGCCAGACTCGATTGCGGCTGCGCCTTGTTGTTGAGCATTTGGTTCAGCGCTTCGGGAATCTGCTCGGGGTGGCTGCCGGCGCCGACGACGATTTCCGAGCAGCGTGCGAGCAGGTCCTGCTGCGGCGCGGTGAGCGGCGTGCTCGAGGTGGCGAGCGCCGGACAGGCGCGATCGATCGCATGCGCGACGCTGATCTGCGCCGGCGTCAGCGACGGCAGATTCGCCACCGCGTTGCTGAAGTGGAACGTGAGCGGCGGCACGCCGGACGCGTCGTTGACCTGCGCGGTCACGGTGTAGCTCGCCGGCAGGATCACGGTGAGCCGGTTCTGCGCCTGGCCGTTGGCGTCCGTCGGCGTCGTCGGGTTGTCGAGCTTGCCGCTGCTGCCGGAGACGCTCCACGCGATCGTCGCGCCGCTGATCGGCTGGCCCTGGCTGGTGGCCAGACGCACCACCAGTGGCTGCGAGGGTTGTCCGGGCACCAGTGCCTGGTTGTCGCCGGAGACGATGGTGAACACGCTGCTGCTCGGCACGCTGGCGATGGCGGTCGCGGTGAAGGTGATGCTGCCGGCGCCCGGGACACTGGCCTGCACCACATTGACGCCGGCCTGCGGACCGAGGGTGAGGGTGTTGCTGGTCCTGCCGCTGGGGTCGGTGATCGTGGTCGGCGCGGCCAGCTTGCCGCCGCCCTGGAGCACGGTCCAGTTCACCACCACGCCGCCCAGGCCCTGGGTCGCCGAATTCGTGCCCGCGCCGTCGCCCAGGCCCTTGATCGACGAACCCGTGCCGGAGCCGCCGATCTGCAGCACGAACGGCTGCAGCGTGCTGCCGGCGATGCCGGTCTGATTGTTGCCGCTGAGCGTGGTCGCCTGCGGCGCGAAGGCGGTTTCCTGGAAGGTGACCGCGCCGTTCGGCGTGCTCGCCTGGATCACGACCGTGCCGGGCGTGGAACCGAAGGTGAAGGTGATCGAGGTCTTGCCGCTGCTGTCGGTGGTCGTGGTCGTCGCGCTCAGCGTCGCCTGACCGGACACCACGCGCCAGTTGACGGTCTGGTCCGGAATGCCCGGATTGCCGACCTGCACCACGAGCGGCGCATCGCCGATGCTGCCGGGGGCGCCGGTCTGTCCGGCGCCGGAGACGATGGCAAGAGCGGCCGGCGTGCTGGTCAGGGTGAAATTGGCGAGGTAGGTTCCGCCGCTCTGCGAGCAGGCGGCGCAATAGGCGTTCACCCGGACCGTGCCCGGCGTGCTGCCGAACACCACGTGCACCGAGGACGGCGGCGGCGGCACCACCATGGCGGTCTGCTGGTCGAAGTCGACCGGAACCGTTTGCGTGTACGTGGTCGCGGAGCTCTCGGCGAAGGTGGCGTCGCCGCTCACGATCGACCAGGCGAGTTTGACCGGCGGCGGCGCGACTTCGAAGCCGCCGCCGAAGGCGAGCTGCACGGTCAGCGGATTCGGCACCGGCGAACCGATCTGCGCCGTCTGGTTGTCGCCGCTCACATAGATCATGTTGATGCTGCCCGGCGGGTACTGTTGGGCGCCGGCGAGGTCGGCGCAGGCGAGGGCGAGGAAACCCACGGCGATGGCAAGCCAGCGAGCGGCCCGTCCGGACGTCCGATGGCGCGCGTGCATCGAAGGTTGCGGCATGATCGTGCGCATGTCCCCACCTCCCCGTATCCGACCTATAATTGAAGTATAACGGCAAAAACGCGCGGCGCTCTCAACCCGGACCACCGTCGGAGAGGATCATGGCCAGCATGCTCGAAAGCTCGTTGCCCAGGCGGTTTTATCCCCGCAGCATGGCCATCGGCATCGTGCTTGCCGCGATCGCCGGCTTCGCGGCGCCGGCTCCCGTGGCGCACGCCACCGTGCAGACGCGCAATCCCGAGGATCTCCTGATCGTCGATTGCCTGCTGCCCGGTCAGGTGCGCAAGCTCGGCCGCTCGGCCACGTTCATGAGCGCGCGCCGGCCGATCCGCACCACCCAGGCCGATTGCGAGATCCGCGGCGGCGAATACGTCTCCTACGACCGCGCCAATTACCAGACCGCGCTCAAGGTGTGGCTGGGCCAGGCCGAGGCCGGCGACGCGGATGCGCAGAACTACGTCGGCGAGATCTATCTCAAGGGACTCGGCACCGAACCCGATTACGGCAAGGCGCGCGAGTGGTTCGAGAAGGCCGCGGCGCAGGGCTCGCGGCGCGCGCGCATCAACCTCGGCTATCTCTACGAGCAGGGTCTGGGCGTGGACCGCGACATGGCCCGGGCGCTCAATCTCTACCGCGAGGCGTCGGGGATCGACAACGACAAGCTGGTGTTCGCCTCGACCGTGACCGCCGAAGTCCGGGCGGCGAAAGCCGAGAGTGCGCAATTGCGCGCCGAGCTCGCGAGCGAACAGCAGAAATCGGCCGCGTTGCGCGCCGAACTCGACAAGCTCAAGGCCGAACTGCAGCACCGGCAGCAGAGCTACCAGCGCTCGCAGGCCGAGCTCAACGACCTGCGCAGCCGGCTCGATGCCGAGACCGCCAAGCTCGGCGTCGAGCGCGATCCCGGGTTCGGCAAACTCAAGGCCGACGCGGATGCGCGCGAGCGCGAGCTCGCGGCGAAGCAGCAGGAACTCGAAGCCGCGCGCCAGGCGAGCGCCAAACAGCTCGCCGACGCCGAGGCCGAGATCGAACGGCTCAAGGCGCGCGAACAGGCGCTCAAGGCGCAGCAGGGATCGCCCGCGGCCGACCGCGATCTGGCCACGCTGCGGCAATCGGCGGCGCAGATGGATACGGCCCTGCGCGAGGCGCGCCAGCGCTTGCAGATGCTGCAGCAGCAGATGGCCGACAACGAACGGCAACGTCAGGAGGCGCAGGCGAAGTACGACGAAGCGCGCGCGGAACTGGCGCGCGAGCGCGCGCAGAACGAGGAGGCGCGGCGCCTGCTCAAGCTGATGGAGGCGCAGCTCGGCGAAAAGCGTCAGGAGCTCACCGCGCAACGCAGCCAGATCGCCAGCCTGCAATCGCAGATCGACAGCGAGCGGGTGGCCGGACTGCCGCCGGCGTACACCACCGCCAGCGTCGCCGGCGATCTGCGCGTGGAGATCCTGCAACCCGCGCTGGCGCTGACCCGCGGCATCGACAAACCGGCGGCATCGGTGCCGCCGGCGGCGGGCGGGATCGACGTCGTCGGCCGCGTGCAGGCGCCGGCCGGTCTCACCACGCTCAGCCTGAACGGGCAGACGGTGAACGTGGACGCCGCCGGCCTGTTCAAGACGCACGTCGCGCTCGCCGGCGACAACACCCCGGTGCAGGTGGCCGCGCTGGACAAGAGCGGCGGCAAGGCGGTGCTCGATTTCGTGCTCGTGCCGGGGCCGGGCGCGAAGGGCGAGGCGCGCGGCACGACCGGCGGCACGGTGCGCATCGACACGCTGCCGCCCGGTGTCAAGCTCGGCAGGTTCTACGCGCTCGTCATCGGCAACGACACCTACGCCGCCTATCCGACATTGAAGAGCGCGCAGAACGACGCCCGCGCCATCGCCGAGGTGCTGAAGTCGCGCTACGGTTACGAGGTGCGTCAGCTCATCAACGCCAACCGTTTCGAGATCCTGTCGGCATTGAACGACCTGCGCGAGCAGCTCACCGAGAACGACAATCTGCTCGTCTACTACGCCGGGCACGGCGAGATCGACGCTGCGCGTCAGGGTTACTGGCTGCCGGTGGATGCGCAGCAGAACCAGCCGACGAGCTGGATCTCGAACCGCGCGGTCAGCGACATCCTCACGACGATGAACGCGCGCCACGTGCTGGTCATCGCCGATTCCTGCTATTCGGGCACGATGACGCGCTCCTCGCTCGCCACCTTCGGCGGCGGCATGCCCGACAGCGCCTGGGGCGACTGGGTCAAGACCATGGTGGCCGGCCGCTCGCGCACCGCGCTCACCTCCGGCGGCGTGGCGCCGGTGGCGGATGCGGCGACCAACAGCGAACATTCGGTGTTCGCGAGCGCGCTGTTGTCGGTGCTCAAGCAGAACAACCAGTTGCTGACCGGCCAGCAGTTGTTCCGCGAGATCGCGGCCGGCATGGCGCTGCGCAGCGCGCGCGCCGGCCTGCAACAGGCACCGGAGTACGCGCCGATCCAGTTCGCCGGCCACGAGGCGGGCGAGTTCTTCCTGCAGCCCGGCCGCACCGGCTGATCCGCGCGGCGGGTTCGGCGGCGGCGTTCAGGCCGGGCGCGGTCGTCGCGTCGCCGCGGGCTGGCGCGGACGCCGCCGCGCACCGGCGCCGGGCAGCAAGCCGCGCAGCGTAGCGAAGGTGCGTTTCGCCGCGGTCAGCGACCAGTCGAGGATGCGTCGCTCGTCCACGCCGCTGAACGCGCGCACGGCGTCGGCGAGGCTGCCGACGGGTGCGCGACCGAGCCGCGCCACGGCGCGGGCGCGCTGGCCGATCGCGTAGGTGACCGCGGCATTGGCGAGCGCCGAGGTGAGCACGGGCGCGAGCGGCAGCACGCGCCGCAGCAGGCGCGCGCCGGTCGCGCCGAGCGCGTGCCGCAGCAGACGGCGGGCGAGCGCATCGCCGGTCAGGCTCGCGGCGGTGCCGGCGAGTTGGATGTTTTCCACAAATATACCGTGCACCGACGCCGGCAGCGCGAAGCCGTACACGCCGAAGGTTTCCTCGACCAGCGCGCGCTGGGTCGCGGCCAGCAGCGCGGCGTCGGCGAGTTCGCCGAACAGCAGGCTGAGCGCCTGGCGCAGCCCGGGCAGCGCCTCGACGGCGCCGGAGATCGCGCCGATCAGGGCCGCGCGCAGGCAGTGCCGGCGCAACAGCGCGAGGAAGCGCGCATCGGCCGACGCCGGCGCCATGCGCCGCGTCGGCACGCGTCGCGATTTCGATCCCGCTGGTACTGCGCCCACCGTCGCTCGCCCTTCGTCCCACGGCGCGCCCGTCTTGGGGTATCCTGCGCGCCCTTGCCGGAACCGCCGATGTCCACGCTCGACCGCCACGATACCATCCGCGCCGTCGCTTTTGGCGGCGAGGTGCTGCGCCTGCTCGACCAGCGCCGGCTGCCGGCCGCGGAGACGTATCTCGAGTGTCGCGACGCCGCGGACGTGGCGGCGGCGATCCGCGATCTCGCCGTGCGCGGCGCGCCGGCGATCGGCATCGCCGCGGCGTGGGGGCTGGTGCTGGAGGCGCGGCGTGCGACGGCGCTCGGGCAGCCGCTGCCGGCCGCGCTCGCGGCGGCGTCCGCGCGGCTGGCCGCGGCGCGGCCGACGGCGGTGAATCTCGCCTGGGCGCTCGCGCGCATGCGCGAGGCGCTGGCGCGCGCCCCCGCCGATCCGCTCGCCGTGCTCGCCGCCGAGGCGCAGGCGATCCAGGACGAGGACCTCGCCGCGAACCGGCGCATGGGCGCGCTCGGGGCCGAGCTCATCGCGCCCGGCAGCGGTGTGCTCACCCACTGCAACACCGGCTCGCTCGCCACCGCCGGCTTCGGCACCGCGCTCGGCGTGATCCGCGCCGGTTTCGCCTCCGGAAAAATTGCACAAGTATACGCAACCGAGACGCGCCCCTGGTTGCAGGGCGCGCGCCTGACGATGTGGGAGCTGGTGCGCGACGGCATTCCGGCGCGGCTGATCGCGGACGCCGCGGCCGCGCACCTGCTGCGCGCCGGCGCGGTGCAATGGGTGATCGTCGGCGCCGATCGGATCGCCGCGAACGGCGACACCGCGAACAAGATCGGCACCTATGCGCTCGCGATCGCGGCGCGCCACCACGGCGTGAGGTTCATGGTGGCGGCGCCGTCCTCGACCGTCGATCTCGCCACGCCGGACGGCACGCGCATCGAGATCGAGGAGCGCGATCCGGCCGAGCTGCTCGCGTTCGCCGGGCAACGCACCACGGTGGCGGGCGCGGTGGCGTGGAATCCGGTGTTCGACGTCACCCCGGCGGCGCTGATCGACGCGCTGGTGACCGAGCGCGGCGTGATCGAGCGGCCGGACGCGGCACGGTTGCGCGCGGCCTTCGCGCCGGCGGCGCGCGGCGCGGCATGAGATCGGGGCTGCGCCAGCTCGCGACCTTCTGCGTCGGCGGCGTGGTCGGCTTCGCCGTCGACGCCGGCGTGCTGCAACTGCTCGTGATCGGGCTGGCCTGGGACCGCTACAGCGGGCGCCTGATCTCGTTCCTCGCCGCGGCCACCGCGACCTGGCTGTTCAACCGCCGCTACACCTTTCGCGGCCCGCGCCGCCACACGTTGCACGTCGAATGGGCGCGCTACGTGCTGGCGATGAGCGGCGGATTCGCCTGCAACTTCGCGGTGTATTCGGCGCTGGTATACTTTTTCGACATCGACCGCCAGTGGCTGGTGCTGGCCGTCGCCGCCGGTTCGGTGGCCGGTCTCGGCGTCAATTTCCTCGCCTCGCGGCACTGGGTTTACCGGCACCACCGCCATCCGGCGAGCCATTGAGCGCGCACCCCGCGGCGCGGCCCGTGCGCGGCGTTTCCGGCGGCATTCCGACCCGCCCGCTATGGTAGAATTTTGCTTTTCCGAGACGCCCCGCGGGCGCCCGCGCGAGGCGTCGCCGGCGCCGCAATCCACCGGGAAGAATTGCTGATGGCTGAGCTCGCCAAAGAGGTCATTCGCGTCAACATCGAAGACGAGATGCGGCAGAGCTACCTCGATTACGCGATGAGCGTGATCGTCGGCCGCGCCCTGCCGGACGTGCGCGACGGCCTGAAGCCGGTGCACCGGCGCGTGCTGTACGGCATGTACGAGGCGAACAATTCGTGGAACCGCCCCTACGTGAAGTGCGCGCGCGTGGTCGGCGACGTGATGGGCAAATACCACCCGCACGGCGATGCCTCGATCTACGACGCCTTGGTGCGCATGGCGCAGGATTTCTCGCTGCGCTATCTGCTGATCGACGGCCAGGGCAACTTCGGTTCGATCGACGGCGACAACCCGGCGGCGATGCGCTACACCGAGTGCCGGCTGACGCGGCTGGCCGCCGAGCTGCTCGCCGACATCGACAAGGAAACGATCGACTTCCAGCCGAACTACGACGAGAAGGAACTCGAGCCCACCGTCCTGCCGACGCGCATCCCGAATCTGCTGGTCAACGGCTCGGCCGGCATCGCGGTCGGCATGGCGACCAACGTGCCGCCGCACAATCTCGGCGAGATCCTCGACGCCTGTCTCGCGCTGATCGACCACCCCGGGCTCGGCCTGGACGAATTGCTGCGCCTGGTGCCCGGGCCGGATTTCCCCACCGGCGGCATCATCAACGGCTCGGCCGGCATCGTCGAGGCGTACAAGACCGGTCGCGGCCGCATCCTGGTGCGCGCCAAGTGCAGCATCGAGAGCGACGACAACGGCCGCGAGACGATCATCGTCACCGAGCTGCCGTATCAGGTCAACAAGGCGCGCCTGATCGAGAAGATCGCCGAGCTCGTCAAGGAGAAGAAGCTCGAAGGCATCAGCGAGCTGCGCGACGAGTCCGACAAGGACGGCATGCGCATCGTCATCGAGGTGCGGCGCGGCGAGCTGGCCGACGTCGTGCTCAACAACCTGTTCCTGCAGACCCAGTTGCAGGTGACCTTCGGCATCAACATGGTGGCGCTGGTCGACGGCCAGCCGCGCACGTTGAGCCTCAAGCAGATGCTCGAGGCGTTCCTGCGCCATCGCCGCGAGGTGGTGACGCGGCGCACGGTGTTCGATCTGCGCAAGGCGCGCGCGCGCGCCCACGTGCTGGAAGGCCTGACCGTCGCGCTCGCCAACATCGACGCGATGATCGAGCTGATCAAGACCTCGGCCGACGGCGAGGAGGCGAGGCGGCGCATGCTGGCGCGGCGCTGGGCGCCGGGGCCGGTGCGCGCGTTGCTCGAGGCTGCGGGCGCCGGCGTGACCCGGCCGGAGGATCTGCCGGCCGAGGCCGGGCTCGGCGACGAGGGCTACCAGCTCTCCGAGGCGCAGGCCAGGGAGATCCTCGAGATGCGCCTGTCGCGCCTGACCGGCCTCGAACAGGAGAAGCTCGACGAGGAATACCGCGGCCTGCTCGGCACGATCGCCGAGCTGCTCTCGATCCTGGAGAACCCAGACAAGCTGCTCGAGGTGATCCGCGGCGAGCTGCGCGCGCTCAAGGACGAATTCGCCGACCCGCGGCGGACGCTGATCCAGCCGAGCCAGGACGATCTCGACATTCTCGATCTGATCGCGCCCGAGGACGTGGTCGTGACCCTGTCCCACGCCGGCTACGCCAAACGCCAGCCGGTGAACATCTATCGCGCCCAGCGCCGCGGCGGCAAGGGCCGCATGGCCACCGCGATCAAGGAGGAGGACTTCGTCGAGAAGCTGTGGATCGCCAACACCCACGACACACTGCTCACCTTCACCAGCGCCGGGCGCGTGCTGTGGCTCAAGGTGCACCAGATTCCCGACGCCGGCCCCGGCTCGCGCGGCAAGCCGATCGTCAACCTGCTGCCGCTGGAGCCCGGCGAGAAGGTGCAGGCGGTGCTGCCGGTGCGCGATTTTCCGGAGGACCGCTACGTGTTCTTCGCCACGCGCAACGGCACGGTCAAGAAGACCCCGCTCAGCGAATACTCGCGCCCGCGCGCGAGCGGCATCCGCGCGATCGAGCTCGAGGAAGGCGACGGCCTGGTCGACGTGGCGCTGACCGACGGCACACGCGACGTGTTCCTGTTCGCCGCCAACGGCAAGGCGGTGCGGTTCGCCGAGGACGAGGTGCGGCCGATGGGTCGCGTCGCCCACGGCGTGCGCGGCATCCGCCTGACCGACGGCGCCCACGTCGTCTCGATGATCGTCGCCGACGGCGAGGGCGACATTCTCACCGCGACCGAACGCGGCTACGGCAAGCGCACCGAACTCGCCGAATATCCGCGCAAGGGACGCGGCACCCAGGGCGTGATTGCGATCCAGTGTTCCGAGCGCAACGGCGCGCTGGTCGGCGCGGTGCAGCTCGACGAGGCGCACGAACTGATGCTGATCTCCAATCTCGGCACGCTGGTGCGCACGCGCGCGGCGGAAATCGCGCGGGTCGGCCGCAACACCCAGGGCGTGACCCTGATCCGCCTGCCGGCCGAGGAAAGCCTGGTCGGCGTGGTGCGCATCGAAACCTTGAACGGCGAGGGCGAGGAGGACGCGGCGTCCGCGCTGCCGGCGGAGCCGCCGGCCGTCTGAACGCCGCATCGCGCGGCGTTTCGCCTCAGCCGAGCGCGGCGAGCATCGCCTCCGCGCTCGACACCTTGAACTCGCCCGGCGCCTCGACGTGGAGCTTCTTCACCACGCCGTCCTCGGCGTACAGGGCGAAGCGCTTGCCGCGCATGCCGAGGCCGAACGCCGTGCCGTCCATCTCGAGCCCCAGCGACTTGGTGAACGTGCCGTTGCCGTCGGCCAGCATCCACAGGCCCTCGGGCACGTTCTGGTTCTTCGCCCAGGCGCTCATCACGAAGGCGTCGTTGACGGCGAGGCAGGCCACCTCGATGCCGCGCTTGCGGAACTCGTCGAACTTCTCCACGAAACCCGGCAGGTGCTTGGCCGAGCAGGTCGGGGTGAAGGCGCCTGGCACCGAGAACAGCACCACCTTCTTGCCTTTGAAGATCTCGTCCGTGTTGATCGCCTGCACGCCGTCCTTGAAATGGTTGAGGGTGGCGTTCGGGATGCGGTCTCCGACTTGGATAGCCATGAACGTGCTCCGTGGGGACATCGGCCGCGGCGCGGCGGGAGCGGGATTCTCCCACCCTTGAAAGGCCCGCGCCAAGCCCTATCTCGACGCCATACGGGCGCCGTGCCCGGAACCGTTTGGGAGGCAACATGACCATCACCCGCTACTATCCGTGGGCGTCGCCGAACCGCCTGCAGGACGAAATCAAGCAAGTCTTCGATCGCTTCTTCGGTGAGGAGGAATCGGACCAGTCCAACGTCGTCACCAGCCAGTGGATGCCGCGTGTGGACATCAAGGAGGAGGAAAAGCGCTTCGTGATCTTCGCCGACATTCCGGGCGTGGAGCCGAAGGACATCGAGGTCAGCATGGACAACGGCATTCTCTCGATCCGCGGCGAGCGCAAGGCCGACACCACCGGCGAAGGCGGCAAGCTCACCCGCATCGAGCGCGCCTACGGCCAGTTCTATCGCCGCTTCGCGCTGCCGGACAGCGCCGATCCGGAGGGCATCACCGCGAGCGGCAAGAACGGCGTGCTCGAGATCTCGATCCCGAAGCGGCCCGAGACCACGCCGCGCAAGATCCAGGTCAACCACTGAGCGCGGCGGCCGGAATGGCGACACGGACCCGCGGCCGGCGCGGCTGGCTGCGGGTCCGGTGTATTTGGCGGATGCCACTCGCGCGCGCCGCGCGGCCCGTGGTAACGCGCGCGGCCGCGGCGTAAGGTGCGTCGGGGGCGCGAGCGCGAGGCGTCCGTGATGTTTCCGGCGAAAGGGGCGAACGGCGATGCAGTTCAAGGACTACTACGAAACCTTGGGCGTCAAGCCGCAGGCGAGCGACGCCGAGATCAAGGCCGCCTATCGCAAGCTCGCGCGCAAGTACCACCCGGACGTGAGCAAGGAGGCCGGCGCGGAGGAGCGCTTCAAAAGCATCAACGAGGCCTACGAGGCGCTGCGCGATCCGGCCAAGCGCCGCGCCTACGACCAGTTGCGCGCCAGCGGCTACCGGCCGGGCGACGAATTCCACGCGCCGCCGCATTTCGGTGACGGCGCCGAATTCGATTTCGCCGATCTGCACGGCGAGGGCGGTTTCAGCGATTTCTTCGAATCGCTGTTCGGTGGCCGCGGCGGCGGGCGCACGCGCGCCGGTCCGCGCCGCGGGCGCGACGTCCAGGCACGCATCGAGATTCCGCTCACCACCGCGTTCCACGGCGGCCGCGAACGCATTTCCCTGCGCGATCACGGCGGCGAGCGCACGCTGGAGGTGAAGATTCCGGCGGGCGTCCTGCCGGGTCAGCAGATCCGTCTGGCCGGCCAGGGTTCGCCCGGCAGCAATGGCGCGCCGGCCGGCGATCTGCTGCTCGAAGTGGCCGTCCGCCCGGACCCGCGCTTCCGCCTGGAAGGCCGCGACGTGCACGTGAACCTGCCGATCGCGCCGTGGGAGGCGGCGCTCGGCGCGACGGTGACCGTGCCGACTTTGGGGGGCCAGGTCGATCTCAAGATTCCGGCCGGTTCCGACAGCGGCCGGCGCATGCGGTTGCGCGGACGCGGCATGCCGGGCGATCCGCCGGGCGACCAGATCGTCATCCTCGAGGTGCGCGCGCCGCCCGCCACCAGCGAGGCGCAGCGCAAACTCTACGAACAGATGGCGCGCGCGTTCGCCTGGGATCCGCGCGCCGGTTGAATGCCGCGCGCGGCCGGGTCAGGCGGCCGGCAGCAGTTTCTGGATCGTCTGTACCAACTCGGCCTCGTCCACCGGCTTGGTGACGTAGGCCTTGGCGCCCTGGCGCATGCCCCAGACGCGATCGGTCTCCTGGTCCTTGGTGGTGACCAGGACGATCGGGATGTGGCTTGTCTTGGCGTCCTTGGCGATGGTGCGCGTGGCCTGAAAGCCGTTGAGATTCGGCATCACCACGTCCATCAGGATCAAATCGGGCACTTCGCGTTTGGCCGCCTCGACGCCGGCGGCGCCGTCTTCGGCGGTGATGGTCTGATGCCCCATCTTCTCGATGATGCGCTTCAAGCTCACCAACTGCGAAGGCGAGTCGTCAACGATCAGAATACGCGCCATAGAAATTCCGTAGCTGTACCGCTTGCGCGGAGACAGCGCATTCTAAAGCGCCGGCGCGTGCAGGCCAACTGGTTGCCATCCGGCTCGCGGGCGGCGCGGAGACGTCGGAAAAATCCCCTTGCGCAACGAGCCGTTGAGCGGGAATCTTGAGGTGAATTCGATGCGCAGGCTCAGGGAATCTCTGAACCATCGAAGGATGCAACCTCGGCTCCTCGAGCCCCCCTTAAGTTAAGGGGGCGATCAAACCCTTGCGCAGCAAGGGTTTGATGGGGGTTGTGGGGGTGCGGCGCCACGGCCGAAAGCAGGAACGGTGACATTTGATCAGCCCCCCTTAGAGCTTGACCAGAGTGCGGCCGTGCGAGCCGCCGGCCAGCATGGTCTCGAACACGCCCGTAAGCTCCGCGAGCCCGACTTCGCGGGTGACGATCCGTTCCAGATGCGCCGGCTTCCAGTCCGCGGCGAGGCGCGCCCAGAGCTCGTCGCGCACCGCACGCGCGGTGCCGGCCGAGGCGATGCCGAGCAGGCTGACGCCGCGGATGATGAACGGCATCACCGTGGTGGCGAGTTCGATGCCGCCGGCGTTGCCGCAGGTGGCGATGTTGCCGTAGGGCTGGATCACGCGGGTGAGGCCGGCCAGCATCTCGCCGCCGACGTTGTCGATCGCACCGGCCCAGCGCGCCGTCTCCAGCGGCCGCTGACCCCAGTAGAGGTCCTGGCGCGAGATGCACTGCTTCGCACCGAGCGCGATCAGCTCGTCGAACTGTTCGAGCTTGCCACTGATCGCGTGCGCCTCGTAGCCGGCGCGGGTGAGGATGTCGATGGCGAGCATGCCGACCCCGCCGCTCGCGCCGGTGACGACGATCGGACCGCGATCGGGCGTCTGCCCGTTCTGCTGCATGCGGTACAGCGCCAGCGCCGCGGTGAAGCCGGCGGTGCCGAGCATCATCGCCTCGCGCAGGGTCAGTCCGGTCGGCAGCGGAATGGTCCATTGCGCCTCGAGCCGCGCGTATTCGGCATAGCCGCCGTCGCGGGTCTCGGACAATCCGCAACCGGTGCACAGCACCTGATCGCCTTCCTTGAACGCGGGATCGGCGGACTGCACCACGTAACCGGCGACGTCGATGCCGCCGTTGAGCGGCGAGCGGCGCAGGATCTTGCCCTTGCCGGTGCCGGCCAGCGCGTCCTTGTAGTTGACGCTGGAGTAGGCCACCTTGATCAGCACCTCGCCGGGCGAGAGCTCGTCCGGCCGCATCGATTCGATGCCGGCGCGATGCGATTCGCGGTCGGCGCGGATGCGGAAGGCGTGGAATGTCGTGGTCACGGTGTGCCTCGCGAGCGACGGAATGGATCAATTCGCCTTGTGGATCGCCCGCTTGTCGACCGCGAGCGCGGCCTCGTGCACGGCTTCGGAGAGCGTCGGGTGGGCATGGACGATGCGGGCGAGATCCTCGGCGGCGCCGTGGAATTCCATCGCGACGACGGCTTCGGCGATCAGCTCGGACACGCCGGGGCCGACCATGTGCACGCCGAGGATGCGGTCGGTCTCGGCGTGGGCGATGATCTTCACCTGCCCGGCGGTCTCGTTCATCGCCACGGCGCGGCCGATGGCGGCGAACGGGAAGCTGCCGGTCTTGTACGGCACGCCGGCGGCCTTGAGCTCCTCCTCGGTCTTGCCGGCCCAGGCGATCTCGGGTTCGGTGTAGATGACCCACGGAATCGTGTCGTAGTTGACGTGACCGGCGCGGCCGGCGATCAGCTCGGCCACGGCGATGCCTTCCTCGAAGCCCTTGTGCGCGAGCATGGCGCCGCGCACGCAGTCGCCGATCGCCCACACGCCCTCGACGCCGGTCCAGCAGTGTTCGTCCACGGCGATGCGACCGCGCTCGTCGAGGCGCACGCCGGTGTTCTCGCCGAGCAGGCCTTCGCTGTACGCGCGGCGGCCGACCGCGACGAGCAGCCGGTCGACCACGATCTTCTGCTCGCCCTTGGCGTCGCCGTAGCTGACCTCGACGGTGTTGCCCTTGACCTCGGCCTTGCTCACCTTCGCGCCGAGCCGGATGTCGAGACCCTGTTTGGCGAATTCGCGCGCGGCGAGGCGGGCGACGTCGCGGTCGGCCGTGGCGAGGAAATCCGGCAGCGCCTCGAGGATGGTCACCTCGGCGCCGAGCCGGCGCCACACGCTGCCGAGTTCGAGTCCGATGACGCCTGCGCCGATCACGCCGAGGCGCTTCGGCACGGCGTCGAAATCGAGTGCACCGGCATTGTCGACGATGAACTTGCCGTCGAACTTCGCGAACGGCAGTTCCACCGGCACCGAGCCCGTGGCGAGGATCACGTTGGCGGCCGCGATCGTCTGCCGGGTGCCGTCGGGCGCGGTGATCTCGACCTGGCGGCCGGCGAGCAGTCGGCCCTTGCCGAAGTACGACGCGATCTTGTTCGCCTTGAACAGGAGCGCCACGCCGGCGGTGAACTGCTTGACGATCTTGTCCTTGCGCCCGACCATGGCCTTGACGTCGATGGCCGGACTCGCCACGCGGATGCCGTGATCGGCGAACGAGTGCAGCAGGTTGTGGAACTGCCTGGAGGAATCGAGCAGCGCCTTCGACGGAATGCAGCCGACGTTGAGGCAGGTGCCGCCGAGCGCGGCCTTGCCGTCCTTGCCGACGGAGGCGTCGACGCAGGCGGTCTTCAGGCCCAGTTGCGCGGCGCGGATCGCGGCGTGATACCCGGCGGGACCGCCGCCGATGACGATGACGTCGTAGTGGTCTGCCATGATGGTCGTCTCGCTGTTTTCCCTCTCCCACCGGGAGAGGGTGCCCCGCAAGGGGCGGGTGAGGGTTCGGGGTACCGGGTGAGCGTCCGGCGCGCCGGACCCTCACCCCAACCCCTCTCCCGGTGGGAGAGGGGCCAAAGCGCTCACATGCCGAGCAGCATGCGCTGCGGATTCTCGAGCTGGTTCTTGATGTCGACCAGGAACAGCACCGCATCCTTGCCGTCGATGATGCGGTGATCGTAGCTGATCGCGACGTACATCATCGGCGCGATCACGATCTGGCCGTTCTCGACGACCGCGCGCTCCTTGATCGTGTGCATGCCGAGGATCGCGCTCTGCGGCGGATTGACGATCGGCGTGGAGAACAGCGAGCCGAACACGCCGCCGTTGGTGATGGTGAACGTGCCGCCCTGCAGGTCCTCGAGCTTCAGGCCGCCCTCGCGCGCCTGCTTGGCGAAGTTCGCGATGGCACGCTCGATGTCGGCGAAGCTCATGTTCTGCGCGTCGCGCAGCACCGGCGTGACCAGGCCCTTGTCGGTCGCCACGGCGACGGAGATGTCCTGGTAGCCGTGGTAGATGATGTCGTTGCCGTCCACCGAGGCGTTGACGATGGGGTGACGCCGCAACGCCTCGCACGCCGCCTTGACGAAGAAGCTCATGAAGCCGAGGCGCACGCCGTGCGCTTTCTCGAACGCCTCGCCGAGTTCCTTGCGCATGGCGCTGACCTTGGCGAGGTTGATCTCGTTGAACGAGGTCAGCATGGCGATCGAGTTCTTCGACTGCATCAGGCGTTCGGCGATGCGCGCACGCATGCGCGTCATCGGCACGCGCTCCTCCGGACGCGCGCCTTGCGGGGCCGCGCCGGCGACCGAGAGCTGAGGGCTGGACTTCGCTGCGGGCGTCGCGGCTGGTGCGCCGCTGCGCATGAACTGGACGAGATCCTCCTTCGTCACCTGGCCGCCGCGACCGCTGCCGGCGACCTCGGCGACGTCGATCTTCTCCTCGGTCGCCAGCCGCCGCGCGGCCGGCGAGAGGTCGGGCGCGCCGGTGGGTGCAGGGCCGGGGGCGGCAGGCCGGGGGCCGGCAGCCGTCGTCGCCGGTGCCGCCGCTTTCGGCGCAGGCGCTGCTGCGGCCGACGCGGGCGCCGCCGCCGCGGCGCCTTCCTCGATGAGGGCGAGCACCTGCTGGCTGGTCACGGTCGCGCCTTGCGGCTGCCGGATTTCCTTGAGCACGCCGTCGGCCGGCGCCGGCACTTCGAGCACGACCTTGTCGGTTTCGAGATCGACCAGGTTCTCGTCGCGCTTGACGGCGTCGCCCGGCTTCTTGTGCCAGCTGGCGACGGTCGCATCGGACACCGATTCGGGCAGTACCGGAACTTTGACTTCGAGGGTCATGGTTGGGCTTCCTGGAATTTGTATATTTTTCTACTCGGCGGCGTGATCGAATCCCGGCGCCGCGATCAGCGCCTGCTCGACCAGCGCCGCCTGTTCGGCGAGATGGGTGTTGAGATGGCCGGCGGCCGGCGCCGGCGAGCGCACGCGTCCGGCGTAGTGCAGCGAGTGCTCGTCGCCGATGCACGCCAAGAGATGATGCTGGATCTGGTACCAGGCGCCCTGGTTCATCGGCTCCTCCTGGCACCAGACCACTTCCTTCGTCGCCGGATACTTGGCCAGTTCGCGTTTCACCTCGGCGCGCGGGAACGGGTAGAGCTGTTCGACGCGCACGATGGCGACGTCGCTGACGTTGCGCCGGGCGGCGTCCTCGATCAGATCGTAGTAGACCTTGCCCGCGCACAGCACCACGCGGCGCACCTTCTGACCGGGTTTGGCGGTGCGGTCCGGAATCACGAGCTCGAAGGCGCCGCCGCTCAGCTCGTCGAGCGTGGACACCGCCAGTTTGTGCCGCAGCAGCGATTTCGGCGTGAGCACGATCAGCGGCTTGCGGCAGTCGCGCAGCATCTGCCGGCGCAGCAGGTGGAAGATCTGTGCCGGCGTGGTCGGCACGCACACCTGCATGTTTTCCAGCGCGCACAATTGCAGATAGCGCTCCAGCCGCGCCGAGGAGTGCTCCGGACCCTGGCCCTCGTAGCCGTGCGGCAGGAACAGCACCAGGCCGCACAGCCGGTCCCACTTGGCCTCGCCCGAACTCAGGAACTGGTCGATCACGACTTGGGCGCCGTTGGCGAAATCGCCGAACTGCGCTTCCCAGATCACCAGCGTGTTCGGGTCGGCGGTGGCGTAGCCGTACTCGAAGGCCATCACCGCCTCCTCCGACAACAGCGAGTCGATCACCGCCACGTTCGCCGGCTCGCGCACGCGCGCGAGCGGCAGGAAGGTGGCGTCGCTCGCCTGATCGTGCAGCACGGCATGGCGATGGAAGAAGGTGCCGCGGCCGGAATCCTGACCGACCAGGCGCAGGTCGCGGCCCTCGTCGATCAGCGTGGCGTAGGCGAGGTTTTCCGCGAATCCCCAGTCCAGCGGCTGCTCGCCGGCGGCCATCCTGGCGCGGTCCTCGTAGATCTTGGCCACGCGCGGATGCAGGGTGAATTCGGGCGGCACCGCGAGCAGGATCCGGTTGAGCGCGGCGAGCTTGTCCTTCGGCACGCCGGTGTTCACCCGCTGGTCGAGGCGTGCGCCGGCGTGGCGCGTCCAGTTCACCGCGTAGGCGTCGTGGAACGCCGGATCGAGATCGGCGATCGGCTGGCCGGCCTCGAGCTTGGCGCGATAGCCATCGACCATCGCCTGCGCCGCGGCGGCGTCGAGCACGCCGTCGGCGATCAGGCGCTTGGCGTACAGCTCGCGCGTGGTCGGCCGCGCACGGATCACCTGGTACATGCGCGGCTGCGTGGCGGCCGGCTCGTCGGCCTCGTTGTGGCCGTGGCGGCGATAGCAGACCAGATCAATGACGACGTCGCGCTTGAAGGCGAGCCGGAAATCGAACGCGAGACGCGCGCAGAACAGCACCGCCTCGGGGTCGTCGCCGTTGACGTGCAGCACCGGCGCGTTGACCATCTTGGCGACGTCGGTGCAGTACAGCGTCGAGCGCGCATCGTGCGGATCGGAGATGGTGAAGCCGATCTGGTTGTTGACGACGATGTGGATCGTGCCGCCGACGGCGAAGCCGCGCGCCTGCGACATGTTCAGCAGTTCCATGTTGACGCCCTGGCCGGCCAGCGCGGCGTCGCCGTGGATCATCACCGGCACGACCTGCTCGCGGGCGTGGTCGCCGCGGCGTGTCTGGCGCGCGCGTACCGAGCCCGCCACCACCGGATTGACGATCTCGAGGTGCGAGGGATTGAACGCCAGCGCGAGGTGCACGGTGTGGCCTTCGGTGCGCACGTCGGCGCTGAAGCCCATGTGGTACTTGACGTCGCCGGAATGCGCCGGATCGTGGGCGTGTTCGAACTTGCCCTCGAATTCGGCGAACAGCTTCTGCGGTGCCTTGCCGAGCAGATTGACCAGCACGTTGAGCCGGCCGCGATGGGCCATGCCGATGACCATGTCGCGCACGCCGTCGGCGCCGCCGCGGCGCACGAGTTCGTCGAGCAACGGAATCAGGCTGTCGCCGCCCTCCAGCGAGAAGCGCTTCTGGCCGACGTACTTGGTGTGCAGATAGCGCTCCAGTCCCTCGGCCTGGGTCAGCCGCTCGAGCACGCGCCGGCGTTCCTCGGCGCGGAGGCCGAAGTCGCCGGCGGCTGCCTCCAGGCGCTCGTGCACCCAGCGCCGCTGGGTGGCGTCGGTGATGTGCATGAACTCGGCGCCGATGGTGCCGGCGTAGGTCGCCTTCAGGCGCGCGATCAGGTCGCGCAGCTTCAGCCGCTTCGGGCCGGCCAGCGAGCCGGTGGAGAATTCGGTGTCGAGATCGGCGGCGGCGAGGCCATGGAAGGCCGGGTCGAGATCGGGCGCCGGCGACTTCTCGGCGAGGCCGAGCGGATCGAGATCCGCGGCGAGGTGGCCGCGCGAGCGGTAGGCCGTCACCAGCTTCAGCACCGCCGCCTGCTTGTGCGCCTGCGCGTCACTCGCCGGCACCGCGACCGCCGCCGCGTGGCCGTTCAGGCGCTGTGCCTGCTCGATGCGGACGATCGCGTCCGAATGCGGCACGTCGCCGGCCTCGCGGCCCTTGAAGGTATCGAAGTACTTGCGCCACTCCGGCGCCACCGAGCCGGGATCGCGCAAGTAGCTCTCGTAGAGACTCTCGATGAACGCGGCATTGCCGCCCGAAAGCTGGGACGACACCGCGAATTGCTGGAGAAGGTTCACGCTGGCCTACCGATCGTCGGAAACCCGCGCCGCCTTGGGGCGGACGCACGAATCGGAAATTATACCCGCAGCCTGCTGCGCTGCGGAATGGCAGGCACCGGGCGCCGGCGACTACTGCCGCGTCGCCCTGGCCCAGTCGAAATAGGTGTACACGCGCTCGCCGAGCCGCAGCTCCTGCTCGTGCAGTTCGAAGCTGTAGCGGCTCTTGCCGGTTTCGCCGCCCACCGGCGAGACGATCGTGAGGCCCTGCGCCGGTTCCGCCGGCTGCACGCTCCGCGCGCGCACCTGGTAGCGGGACGCATCCACATGCCCGGCGCCGCGCAGCGCCTCGGCCAGCGGCCGGCCGTCGGCGCGCGGCAGGGCGAGGCCGAGGACGTGCGCGACGGTCGGCGCGACGTCGACGTTGGCGCTCGGCAGCGGATCGGTGTAGTGCTCGAGGAAATCGGGTCCGGCGGCGATCAGCGTGTTGTGCACGTCGATCGGACTGAAGCTGCCGTGCATGCCGCGGCTGCCGAAGCCCGAGGTGCCCTCGAACTCGATGCCGGGCATGCCTTGGATCACCGCGTGCTCGTCGAACGTGTAGCCGACCACGATGTCCGGATGGCGCCCCTCGGCGTTCTCCAGGCGCACGGCCGACAGCGGCAGGGTGCCGGGGATCGCGCCGTAGCGATCGTCGACGAAGATCGCGCCGTACTCCTCGTGGCTCTGCAGGAAGCGCACCGCGGCGCGGATGCGGTCCGGATCGTGGTCCGGCTGGTAGAGATAGTCGCTGCCGCCGTTGCTGGCGACGACGAACGCCTCGCGCGGCAGGAACGGATGCAGCAGGCGATAGGCCGGCGTGGTGTAGCGGGCGAGGTGATTGCCGCAGGCGCCCTCCGGTGCGGGCCGCTCCGGGTGCAGCGGCCGGCCGTCGGCGAGGATGCCGGACAGCACCGGATCGTCGCCGCAGTCGCCGCCGTCGTAGGCGCGGATGCCGGCGCGGCTGAGCGCGTCGGCGAGCCGGATGGCGCCGGACACGGCGTAGCCGTGCTCCGGGTCGATTTCTCCCATTTTCCCATTTTCCACTTTGCGCGGCGGGAACAGGTCGAGCGGGCCGGACACGTTGCTGTGGCCGTGATCCGAGACGACCAGCACATCGGTGCTCCGGTCGAGGCCGAGTTCCGAAAGCCGCGCCTCGAGCGCGCCGAGCAGCTCGTCCTGGGCCTTCAGCGCGGCGTGGTAGTTCGGCGAGCCGACGCCGACCTCGTGCTCGGTGCTGTCGGGATTGCGCAGCCACACTACGGCGAGATCCGGTCGCTTGCGCGGCAGGATGTAGTCGAGGAACACCGACATCAGATAGCGGTTGGCCGCGGCATGCGGCGAGCCGTGGCGATCGTCCGGATTCACCGTCACGCCGTCGGCGAGCCGCGGCGCGCCGGCGCGGAAGGTGGGATCGCCGTTGTCGGCGGCGAGCCTGAGCTCGCCGTGGCGGTAGGCGAGCGGCGCGGTGGCCGGCAGCGGAATGTGCGCTGCCACGAGCTCCCGCGCGAAGGCGAGCGGGAAGGCGCCTTTCTCGTCGAGCACGATGCCGCCGGTCTTGTAGTCCTGCAGGAACGCCGGGCCGGACTTGCCCACCGCCGCGGTGGTCAGGCCGGCCTGCTGGGCGGCCTGGAACAGGGTCTCGACCAGCAGCAGGTGTTCGTCCTCGTTGGCGTCGAGCTGGTGCAGGATGCCGTAGTCCTCGAGGAAGACCGGTTCGGTGAGATCGACCGGTTCGCCGTTGCCGTTGCGCGCCGGCGCGCCCGGCCGGTAGATCGCGTTGCCAAAGAAGCCGGACTTGCCCGAATAGGCGCCGCTCGCGAACGCCGCCGCGTTCATCATGGTGAAGGTCGGATAGCTCGCGTGGTTGTCGGCGAAGAACGTGCCGCGGCGGGCGAGCGCGGCGAGGTGCGGCGTGTCGGCTTCGCTGATCGAATCGGGCCGCAGGCCGTCCCAGACGAAGACGATCACGCGGTGGCGCGTCGGCGATGCGACCTCGCTCGAGGTCGAGGCGCAGGCGCCGAGCAGCAGCAGGATCAGGCAGGCGACGGCGAGCGGATGGCGAAGGCGAAACGATGGCATGCGGTGGTCCTGGCGCGGGCGTGCTGGTGTAGCGGCACGCGGTTGCCGCATTATGACGGCACGAGGTGCGGCGAGGGAGGGGAGCGATGAATTCCGTGCAGCGCAACGTCGTGATCGCCGGCTTTCTCGGCTGGACCCTGGATGCATTCGACTTCTTCATCCTGGTGTTCGCCGCCAAGGCGATCGCCGCGGACTTCGGCGTCGGCCGCGACGAAGTCATGTTCGCCGTGACCCTGACCCTCGCCGCGCGGCCGTTCGGCGCGCTGGTGTTCGGCCGTCTCGCCGATCGCTACGGGCGACGGCCGATGCTGATGCTCGACATCGCGCTGTTCTCGCTGTTCGAACTCGCCTCGGCGTTCGCACCGAACCTGCCGGTGCTGTTCGCACTGCGCCTGCTGTTCGGATTCGCGATGGGCGGCGAATGGGGGCTCGGTTCGTCGCTGACCATGGAGATCATCCCGGAGCGTTCGCGCGGCTGGGTGTCGGGGCTGCTGCAGGAGGGCTACGCCTGCGGCAATCTGCTCGCGGCGCTCTTGTTCTGGCTGCTGTTCGACCGCATCGGCTGGCGCGGCATGTTCGTGGTCGGCTTCCTGCCGTCGCTGCTCGTGCTGTACATCCGCGCCCAGGTGCCGGAATCGCCGGTATGGCAGCACACCCAGACCCGGCCCGCGCACGAGCGCGATCTGCGCACCGTCATGCGCGGCAACTGGTGGCGCGCCGGATTCATGATCGTGCTGATGGCGCTGTTCAACGCCTTCAGCCACGGCACCCAGGACCTGTACCCGCTGTTCCTGCAAGTGGAGAAGGGCTACGGCACCGATCTCACCGGCCGGCTCTCGCTGATCGGCCCGGTCGGCGCCATCCTCGGCGGGCTGTTCTTCGGCGCGCTGTCCGAACGCATCGGCCGCAAGCGCGCGATCGTCGCCGCGGCGCTGCTGTCGTTGCCGATCCTGAAACTGTGGGCGTTCAGCGATACGCCGCTGCTGCTCGGGCTCGGCGCGTTCTGGTTGCAGGTGATGGTGCAGGGCGCCTGGGGCGTGGTGCCGGTGCATCTCAACGAGCTCTCGCCCGACGCGGTGCGCGCGACGATGCCGGGGCTCACCTATCAGATCGGCAATTTCATCTCGGCCGGCGTGCCCTGGTTGTTGACCGCGCTGGCGGAGGCCAATCGGCATCAATACGGCCTGACCATGGCGGCGTTCATCGCCGCGGTCGCCGTGGCGCTCGCCCTGGTCACCGCGCTCGGCCCGGAGGCCAGGGGCCGGCGCTTCGGCGCCGCCGCGGCGCTGCCGGCCGAGTGAGCACGGGCTGGCGGCCGCCGCGCGCGTCGCGCTAGGCTCACGCGGTCCGTTCCGTTCGGAGGATCGCCATGGACGCCATGCCGCTGCTGCGTTCGATCTCGATGTTCGAGGGCCTGTCGGAGGAGGATCTCGCCGCGCTCGCCGAGACGCTGCGCGAGCGCCGCTATCCCGCCGGCGCCGTGATCTTTCGCCAGGGCGACGCCGGCGATGCGATGTACATCGTCGCCGCCGGCGACGTGAACATCCACTTGCCGGGCGAGGCTTCGCGCCGCATCTCGCTCAAGGACATCGGCCGCGGCGAATACTTCGGCGAGCTCGCCCTGTTCGACGACAAGCCGCGCAGCGCCAGCGCGCTCGCCACCACGGACGCGGTGCTGCTGGAGCTCAAGCGCGGCACGCTCGAGAGCTACCTCGAACGGCGGCCGCGCGCGGCGCTCGCGTTCCTGCGCACCATGACCGAATACCTGCGCCGCACCAATGCGCTGCTGTCGGCGCGCGCGGCGAAGAACGTGGACGAGGAATTCGACAAGACCCTGACCTGGAGCGACCGCCTCGCCGACAGCGTCGCCGAACTCAACGGCAGTTGGCGCTTCATCGGCTTCCTGCTGCTGCTCACCGCGCTCTGGTGCGCGGCCAATTCCTATCTGCTGCTGCCGACGCCGCCGGATCCGTATCCGTACCAGTTGTTCAATCTCGCCCTCGGCATCCTGGTCGGCCTGCAGGGACCGCTGATCATGATGAGCCAGAACCGTCAGGCGCGGAAGGACCGCGTGCGCGCCGAGACCGATTTCCGCGTGAATCTGAAGAACGAGGTGAACATCGAGACGCTGCTGCGTGAACTCGGCGAATTCCGCGCCGAGATGGCCGCACGCGCGGGCGCGCAGGCGGCCGCCGGCGGCCGCTGATCGACGCATGGTCGGCGCGCCGCGATTGCGGCATCATGCGAGATCGTTTTTCGCTGGGAGGATCGCCGTGCTTCGACCTTATCGTGACTGGCTGGCGCTCATGGTCGCCGCGTGCGCGTTCGCCGCACCGCTGCCGGCCGCTGCGCCGGACGCCGAGATCGCCGCGCTGAAGCAGCAAATCGCCGAACTCAAGCAACACGCCTACCACCCCGAACTCGGCGAGCAGATGCTCGGCATCCAGATCCGGCACGCGCGGTTGTGGTTCGCCGGCGCGGCGCGGAACTGGACGCTCGCCGCCTACGAGTTGCAGGAATTGAAGGAGGCGTTCGACGCGGTGGTCGAGCAGAATCCCGAGCACGCAGTGTTCCAGCCGCAGCGCCTGGCCGACGTGCTGCCGGCGATGACCAGGGCGCCGGTCGCCGCGCTGCGCGACGCCATCGATCGCGCCAGCAAGCCCGAATTCGAGCGCGCCTACGACGCGCTGTCGGCCGCCTGTACCGGCTGCCATCGCGCCGCCGGCAACGATTTCCTCGTCATCCAGCGGCCGACCGCGCCGTTGCTCGACAATCTGCGCGTGGCGCCGCCGGCGGGCGGCGGGCGCAAGTAGCGCGGCGTTGCTCAGAATTCCCGGGTCACCCCGAGGTAGACCCCGCGCCGCGGTCCGAACTGCGGCGCGCCGACGCCGATGCCGGAACCGTCGCGGATCGGATACACGCGATCGGCGAGATTGATCAGCGCCAGGCGCGTGTGCAGGCGGCCGAGTCCCGGCAGATCGAGTTCGCGCGTGGCCGCGGCGTTGATCTGGCAATAGCCCGGCTCGTGGTCGGTATTGGCGAAGCCGCGGCGCAGGCCCGAGCCGCACAGGAAGTCGGCGCCGAGCGTGACGCCGCGCCAGTCCCAGGCCACACCGCCGCTACCGGTCAGGCGCTGGTCGTGATCGAGATGCACCCAGTGGCTGGCGAGGTAGGCGAGTTCGTCCGGGGCGAAGTGGTACTGGCCGGTGACGATCGCGCGGCCGAGCGCGCGGCTGACGGCGCTGTTGAAATACGCGCTGAAATTTCCATTTGTATAATTTGCCGAGAATTCCACTCCGCGCGCCTGGCCGCGCGCGTAGTTGAACGGCGCGAAGATCAGCGCGGCACCGAACTGGCCCTCGTCGAGCAGGTCGCGCACCTTGCGGTAGTAGGCGTCGAGCCCGAGCGTGAGGCCGTCGCCGAGCTTCTGCGTCACGCCGACGTCGAAATAGTGCGTGCGCTCGGAGCGGACCGCGGCGTTGCCGTCGCTCGGCAATTGGTTGGTGGTGCCCTGGAACCGGGCAATGTCGGCGGGCGCGATCCGTTCGCTCGGCGGCGGCGTGAAGTAGCGCGCGTAGCCGGCGTGCAGCGCGGTGCGCTCGCTGGCCTGATAGACCAGGGCGAGGCGCGGGCTCCACTGGCCCTCGTCGAGGTAGGCGTGCACCCGGTCCGCGCGCAGTCCGTAGTCGAGCGTGAGCCGGTCGCTCAGGTCCCATTCGTCCTGCAGATAGGCGCCGCGCGTGCGCACCGTGATGCGCGGTGTCTCGTCGACGACGACGATCGGTACGTTGCTCGTCTGCTGGCCGGCGGCATCCGCCGGGAACACGCGCGCGAGGTCGTCGCTGACCGGGCGCTCGTCGCTCGCGTACAGGCCGTAGCGCAGGGTGTGGGCGTTGCCGAGTTCGGTGGCGAAGTCCGTCTGCAGGGTGCCGGCGCGATTGCTGCGGTCGATCGTGCCGGCGACACCGTCGAACACGAGATCGCCGACCGGGTCGGGCCGGTAACGGACGCTGGCATAGCGCTGGCCGAGCGAGACTTGGTACTGCGTCGCGCCGATCCGGCCCTGCGCGGCGAGCACGCCGAAGGCGGTGCGCTCGCGTTGGCGTTCGTCGAGCGTGGCCGAGTCGAAGCCGGCGACATCGGCCAGGGTGTAGCGCGGCGGCAGTCCCGGTGTGTCGGGGATCTCAAAGCGGTTGTCGGCACTGCCGAACAGGAACGAAAGGCGCGTGTCCTCGTTCGGCGCGAAGGTGAGGTAACCGAAACCCTTGGTCTGGTCGGTGTGATCGTGGAGCGGCGTGCGCGACCGCGTGGGGTTCTCGATGCCGACGTCGTTTTCGAGGAAGTTGCCGGTGAAGAAGAAACTCCAGCGGTCGCGGCGGCCGAACAGCGTCACCTCGGGGTTGAACGTGCCGAACGAACCGGCGGTCAGCCCGGCGCTGCCGCCGCCTTCGGCCGGCACCGGCCTGGTGGTGAGTTCGACCACGCCGGCGGTGTGATAGCCGTATTGCGCCGGCAGCGCGCCGGTCAGCAGTTGCATGCGCTCGACCAGACGCAAGTCGAGGGTCTCGCCGAAACCGGAAATGCTTTGCGGGATGACGATGCCGTCGATGCGGTATTGCAGGTCGCCGTGATCGCCGCGCACGTGCAACTGGCCGAACGAATCCTGGGCGACGCCCGGCGCCTGCAGCAGCGCCTGATTGAGCGGCGTGGCCTCGCCGAGCGGCAGTTGCGTGAGCGACTGGCGGTCGAGCACGTATTGGCTGACGCCGAGGTCCGGCGCGAGCTGGTCGCGCGAACGGTCGAGCACGGCGGTCACCTGCACGGTGTTGAGCGTGGTCGAGCCCTGGCCGCCGTCGCCGTCCGCGGCGGCGGCCACGGTTGCGGCGAGCGCGGCGGCGATGGCGCCGGCGAGTGCGGCGCGGGACGGTGCGACTCTCATGCGGCGGGACTTCTCGCGACGGATGGAATGATATAATATATCAATCCACGAACCGCGGCCCTGCCGTTCGTCATGTCCGGATCATCGTGGCAGCGGGCGGACGGCGGGACGTTCCACCCGCTGCTATGTTATAACTTACGCATGCCGAACCTCGCCGCCCTGACCGAATCGCCGCCCGCGCCGCGTCACGCGCTGGCGCATGCCGCCGATCGCCTCGGCGCGACCGCCTCGTTCCTGTGCGCGCTGCACTGCGCGGCGCTGCCGTTCGTGCTCGGCGCGCTGCCGGCGCTGGGCCTGGGTTTTCTCGCCGATCACGGATTCGAGCGCGCGTTCATCGTCTGCGCCAGCGCACTCGCTGCGGCGACGCTCGGTGCGGGGGTCGCGCGCCACGGCAGTCGACGCGCGCTGTCGCTGTTGGTGCCGGGTCTGCTGCTGCTGTGGTGCGGCGGCTTTCTCATCGACGGCCACGATACCCTCGGCCTGCACGCCGCGCTGGTCGCGCTCGGCGGCAGCGGCGTGGCGCTCGCGCACCGCGCGAATCTGCGGCTGCTGGAAGCGCACGAGCGGGGCGGTTGCTGTGTCCGCGGCGAAGCCGCGATCGTGTAGAACCCGTCGCAACATCTTCAGCGCTCGACGTCTCGCGCGCCGGCGGCGATCGGGCCGGGTCGGTGCGGGAAAGTACCGCCGCGCCGCCCGAGGAATCCTCACTTGCTCGCGGTAAACTCCGGTTCCAGCGCCCCGGCGAGGCACGATCCGTCTTCGCTCGCGGCGATTTGAGACGGGTTCCGGCCCGGCGCGCGGTGGCTGGCATGCCAGCGGCGCGGCGCCGCAGACGCGGTGGTTCATGTCCGCATCGGATTCGCACACCGATCATCCGCACGAGGGCGAAGCGCGCCTCGCGCTCGCCTTCGCCCTCACCGGCACGGCGCTCGCCGCCGAGGCGGTTGGCGGCTGGCTGGCCGGATCGCTGGCCCTGCTCGCCGATGCCGGCCATCTGCTGGTGGACGCCTTCGCGTTGGCGGCCGCCTGGGCCGGCGCGCGTTTCGCGCGGCGTCCGGCGGACGCGCGGCGCAGCTTCGGCTACGCGCGGCTCGAGGTGCTGGTCGGCTACACCAACGCCCTGGCGCAACTGCTGTTGGTGGCGTGGATCGTGATCGAGGCGCTGCTGCGTCTGCACGCGCCGGAACCGATCCGCACGACGCTGATGTTCGCCATCGCCGCCGCGGGCGCCGCGATCAACCTCGCCGTGCTGGGCGCGCTCGGCCGGCACGCGCACGACGACGTCAATCGCGCCGGCGCACGGCTGCACGTGATCGGCGATCTGCTCGGCTCGCTCGGCGCCGCGCTCGGTGCGCTGCTGATCGCCGGACTCGGCTGGCTGTGGATCGACGCCGCCATTTCGCTCGCGGTCGCGCTGCTGATGTCGCGCAGCGCCTGGACGCTGCTGCGACGCTCGGCGCACATCCTGCTGGAAGGCACGCCGGAGGGACTGGAGACGGCAGCGGTGGCGGCGACGCTGCGCGCCGAGGCCGGCGTAGGCGACGTGCACCACGTGCACGTCTGGCAACTGGCCGGCGGTCGGCGTCTGGCCACGCTGCACGTGCGCCTGGGCGCGCACGCCGAGGCCGCGACGGCGCTGGCCACGATCCAGCGTGTGTTGCGCGAGCGGTTCCTGATCCCGCATGCCACGATCCAGATCGACCACGACGACTGCGCCGGCGCCGGCTGCCACGAGCCCGCGGCGCGCGATCAGACCGGCTGATCGCGTCCGCCCGTCGTGTGGCGATGGAGCCACGCCGCCGCGCAGTCACGGCCGAGGTCGCGCAGGTTGCGCAGGAAACCGAGCCGGGTGTTGAGCCGGGTCTTCGCGCTGTAGGCGTCCAGCGATTCGCCCGGCTCGATCAGGGAAAGTCGCAGGCGCTTGAGCCGGCGGCCGATCCACGACAGCGGCCAGCGGCCCCGCACCGCATCCTGGGCGCGGCGCACGCTGGTCAGTTCGCGCAGGAACGTGGTGGAAAAGCCGAGCTCGCTGATGCGCTCGCGGATCTCGCGCGCGTTGCGCGGCAGCTGCGCGCGCGCCAGCGGCTGCACCAGCACGGCGATGAGGTCGGCGCTGCGGCAGTCGTAGATCAGCGGTTCGAGCGCGGGATTGCCGGCATAGCCGCCGTCCCAGTAGTGCTCGCCGTCGATCACCACCGGCGGGAAGAACTGCGGCAGGCAGGCGCTGGCGAGCAGCGCCTCGCGCCCGAGCCGGTCGTTGCCGAACAGGACCAGGCTGCCGTCGCGCACGCGTGTGGCGGCGAGAAACAGCCGGAACGGCGCCGCCGCGCGCAGCCGCTCGAAATCGAACAGCGCCGCGGTGATGCCCTCGAGCGGATTGATGCCGAGCGGGTTGATCTCCTGCGGCGTGAGGAACTGGCTGAGGCCGAGCAGCAGACTCTCGGCGGTGCCGCCGACCGGACCGGCGAACATCCAGCGCAGCGCGCTCGTCTCCTGCGCCACCCGTTCCCACAGCGCGGCGAGCGCCGCGCGCGCGCCGTCGCGGCCGCCGTCCAGCCAGCCCTGCGCGAGCGCCAGCGCGTTCATCGCGCCGCTGCTGGTGGCGCTGATCCCCTCGAACGCGAGCCAGGCTTCCTCGAGCAGGCGATCGAGCACGCCCCAGGTGAAGGCGCCATGGGCGCCGCCGCCTTGCAGGGCGAGACTCGCGGTCAGCGGCGCGGGCATGCGGGTCATGCGCGAAACAATACCGAAGCCACCGGCAACGCTGGTAAGCTACGCGCCCTTCCATCCACGCACAACGGAGCAACGTTCCATGGGCAAGGGCGACCGCAAGACCCGCAAGGGCAAGATCGCGATCCGCAGCTACGGCAATGTCCGTCCGCACAAGGTGAAGGCGAAAACCGCCGCACCGGCGGCGAAGAAGCCGGCGGCGCCGAAACCCGCGGTGAAGAAGGCCGCGCCGGCGGCCCGCAAGGCCGCGCCGAAGAAGACCGGCTGAACCGGGCCGCCGTCACGCCGCGCGCCGGCCGGCGACGAACACCGCGCGCGCCAGCGTCCCGCCGATCCAGTAGCCGAGCTCGGCCGGATGGGCGACGTTCCAGACCACGCAATCCGCGCGCCGGCCGACCGCGAGCACGCCGCGGTCGGCGAGGCCGAGCGCGCGCGCGGCGTGCACGGTGGCGCCGCGCAGCGCCTCCTCCGGGGTCAGGCCGAACAGGGTGCAGGCCAGGTTCAGCGCCTGGCGCAGCGACAGGATCGGCGCGCTGCCGGGGTTGAGGTCGCTGGCCACGGCGAGCGGCACGCCGTGGGCGCGCAGCGCGTCCAGCGGCGGTAGTTTGCTTTCGCGCAAAGTATAAAATGCCGCAGGCAGCAGCACCGCGACCGTGCCGGCCGCGGCCAGCGCGCGCACGCCGGCCTCGTCGGTGTATTCGAGATGATCGGCCGAGAGTGCGCCGAACTCGGCGGCCAGCGCCGCGCCGCCGCCGTCGGACAGTTGATCGGCGTGCAGCTTCACCGGCAATCCCAGCGCGCGCGCCGATTCGAACACGCGCCGCACCTCCGAGGCGGTGAAGGCGATGCGCTCGCAGAACGCATCGACCGCGTCGGCGAGCCCTTCGCGCGCGATCGCCGGCAGCATGCGCACGCAGACCTCGTCGACGTACTCGGCCTGGCGGTCGGCGAATTCCGGCGGCAGCGCGTGCGCGCCGAGAAACGCGGTGCGCACGGTGAGCTCGAGCTCCGCGCCGATGCGGCGCGCCACGCGCAGCATCTTCGCCTCGGCGTCGAGGGTGAGGCCGTAGCCGGACTTGATCTCGAGCGTGGTCACGCCATCGGCCAGCAGCGCGCGTGCGCGCGGCAGGGATTGCGCGAGCAGTTCCTCCTCGCTGGCCGCGCGCGTCGCCGCGACCGTGGCGAGGATGCCGCCGCCGGCGCGGGCGATGTCGGCGTAGCTTGCGCCGGCGAGGCGCTGCTCGAACTCGTGCGCGCGCTGTCCGGCGAAGACGAGATGGGTGTGGCAATCGATCAGGCCGGGCGTGATCCAGGCGCCGTCGACCGATTCGACGCGGGTGGCGAGCGATTCGGCGCGGCCGGGCAACGCCGCGCGCGGGCCGGCATACGTGATCGCGCCGTTGTGCCAGGCGAGCGCGGCGTCCTCGATCGCGCCGTACGGCCGACCGTCGTCGGCGAGCGTGGCGAGACGGCAGTCGATGAGCAGATGATCCCAGTGCGGCATGTCTCGAGGGTGCGGTGGAGGTTCGGCACACCTTAGCACGCGCCGAGGATCCGCAACGACGTCCGGCGACTCGCGCGCCGCGCGCCGCACGGGCATACTGCGCTCCCTTGCCGCCGCGAGCACGCGCATGGCCAATCATTTCGCCGATTTCGCCTGGACGCCGCAGGGCTGGGCGCGCGACGTGCGCATCGCGCTCGACGCCGGCGCGGTGCGCGCGGCGACGCCGAACGCCGGGCGCGACGGCGCCGAGCCGCTCGGCCGCTTCGTGCTGCCCGGCATGCCGAATCTGCACTCGCACGCGTTCCAGCGCGCGATGGCCGGACTCGCCGAGCGTCGCGGCGGTGCGGGCGAGGATTCGTTCTGGACCTGGCGCGAGACCATGTACGCCTTCGCCGGCCGCATCGGTCCGGAGGAACTGCGCGCGATCGCGGCCCAGCTCTACGTCGAGATGCTGAAGGCCGGCTACACCCAGGTGTGCGAATTCCACTATCTGCATCATCAGCCCGACGGCCGGCCGTATGCCGACGCGGCGGCGATGTCGCTGGCGCTGATCGAGGCCGCGCAGGAGGCCGGCATCGGCCTCACCCTGCTGCCGACGCTGTACCAGACCGGCGGTTTCGACGGCCGGCCGCTCGGCGAGCGACAGCGGCGCTTCGGTCTCGAGCTGGCGGCGTACCTGCGGCTCGTCGAAAATTTGCGCAAATTGGAAAATTCCACATTGCGCATCGGCATCGCATTGCACAGTCTGCGCGCCGTGCCGGAAGCCGTGCTGCGCGAGGTGCTGGCCGCCGACGTCGCGCGCCGCGGGCCGATCCACATCCATATCGCCGAGCAGATCGGCGAGGTGCAGGATTGCCTGGCGCTGCGCGGCGCGCGGCCGGTCGAATGGCTGCTCGATCACGCGCCGGTCGATCGGCGCTGGTGCCTGGTGCACGCCACCCACATGACCGCCGCGGAGACCGGCGCGCTGGCGCGCAGCGGTGCGGTCGCCGGCCTGTGTCCGACCACCGAGGCCAATCTCGGCGACGGCCTGTTTCCGCTGCGCGACCATCTCGAAGCCGGCGGCGCGTTCGGCATCGGCTCGGATTCGCACATCTCGGTGTCGCCGGTCGAGGAGCTGCGCTGGCTCGAATACGGCCAGCGCCTGAAGACGCAGCACCGCAACGTCGCCGCGCTCGCCCCGGGCGCGAGCGTTGGCGAGACGCTGTGGCAGGCGGCCCTGCAGGGTGGCGCGCGCGCCGCGGATGCGCCGCTCGGTCGCCTCGATGCGGGCGCCCGCGCCGATCTCGTGGTGCTCGACGAGGCCTCGCCGCTGCTCGCCGCGCGCGACGAGCGCAGCCTCATCGACACCTTCCTGTTCGCCGGCAACGCGCCGCTGGTGCGTCACGTGATGTGCGGCGGCGCGTGGGTGGTGCGCGATTTCCGCCACCGCGACGAGTCGCGCATCGCCGCGCGCTATTCCGAGACGGTGGCGCGTCTGCGCTCGGCCTGAGCGGCAGGGACGGTTGAACCGTCGCGCCGCGGACCCCATGTTCCGGCGCGGCGTCTTGCCGAACCCTTCCCGACACGCAGGAGCAGCGCAGCATGCAACGACGTACCTTGGGGCCGCACGGCCCGAGCGTTTCCGCCCTCGGCCTGGGCTGCATGGGCATGAGCGAGTTCTACGGCGCGCACGACGACGCCGAATCGATCGCGACGATCCACTACGCGCTCGACCGCGGCGTCGACTTCCTCGACACCGCCGACATGTACGGCGCCGGCGCCAACGAGACCCTGGTCGGCCGCGCCATCCGCGATCGCCGCGACCGGGTGTTCCTGGCCACCAAGTTCGGCTTCGTGCGCGATCCGGCCAATCCCGCCGCGCGCAACGTCGATGGCCGCCCCGAGTACGTGCGCCGGGCGTGCGATGCCAGCCTGCGACGTCTCGGCATCGAGCACATCGATCTTTACTACCTGCACCGCGTCGATCCGAAGGTGCCGATCGAGGACACGGTCGGCGCCATGGCCGAGCTGGTGCGCGCGGGCAAGGTGCGGTATCTCGGCCTGTCGGAGGTTTCGCCGCAGACGCTGGAGCGCGCCCACGCGGTGCATCCGATCACCGCGCTGCAGAGCGAGTACTCGCTGTGGACGCGCGATCCCGAGCAGGGTGTGCTGGATGCCTGCGCGCGGCTCGGTGTCGGCTTCGTGCCGTACAGCCCGCTCGGCCGCGGTTTCCTGACCGGCGCGATCCGCAGCCCGGACGATTTCGACGCCGACGATTACCGCCGCAGCCATCCGCGCTTCATGGGCGAGAACTTCGCCCGGAACCTCGCGCTGGTGGACAAGGTGCGCGAGCTCGCGGCGGCCAAGGGCTGCACGCCGGCGCAGCTCGCGCTGGCCTGGGTGCTGCGGCGGGGCGAGCACATCGTGCCGATTCCGGGCACGCGCCGCCGGCGCAATCTGGACGACAATCTCGGCGCGCTGGCGGTCGAGTTCCGCGCCGAGGAGCTGGCCGCGATCGAGGCGGTGTTCCCGGCGGGCAGCGCCGCGGGCGCGCGCTACCCCGAGCGGATGATGGCGTTGACCAACGCCTGAGCCGCGCCGGCCGCTCAGCGGCGCGGCGCGCCGGCCGGCGTCGCCAGCGCTCCGCGCAGCGGCGCGAGGTCGCCGTCGTTCGGCTGCGGCGCGATGCCGAGCAGGGTGGTCAACAAAGGATAAATGTCCACATTGTCGAATTCCGGCACGACCACGCCGCGCCGGAACGCCGGACCGTGCGCGACGAACAGCGCGCGCATCGTCGGATCGTCGTTGTCGTAGCCGTGCTCGCCGCGGGCGACGTGGTGTTCGGGCCGGTCGAGCCAGGCGCGCGTCTCGATCTGCCAGCCGCTGTCGGCCAGGCACACGATCGGCGGAATGCGCGGGTTGGTGCCGTAGTGCAGGCGCGGCGGCAGATCCTGCTTGCGCCAGCAGCGCATGTGCGCGTGCGGCCGCAGCAGCGCGCGCGCCACCGCGTCGGCGAAGCCGGGCTTCGGCGCGAGGCCGGCGAGCACGCCGGCGTTGATCACCTCGAGCGCGGCCGGATCGACCAGCGCATCGAGCACGATGATCCGCTCCGGACTGGTCGCGGCCATGCCGTGATCGGAGACGATGACGAGATTCGCCGAGTTTTCCAGCCCGCGCGCGGCGAGTCCGTCGCGCAGCTCGCCGAGCGCGGCGTCGACCGCGGCGATCGCAGCATCGACTTCGGGCGAATCGGGGCCGTGGTCGTGACCGGCGTGATCGACCCGATCGAAGTACAGGGTAAGAAAGTCCGGCCGCTGCGCGGCGGGCAGATCGAGCCAGGCGAGCGCCTGGGCGACGCGCTCGTGCGGCGTCCACCTGCCGTCGAACGGCAGCCAGTGCTCCGGCCGCACGCCGGCGATGGCGACGTCGGAGCCCGGCCAGAACACGGTCGCCGTGTGCCGGCCCTGTTTCTGCGCCGTCACCCAGATCGGCTCGCCGCCCCACCAGGCCGGATCGGCATGGGATTTTTCGTCTTTGTATAAAAATATCTTCCCCGTGCGCGGATCGACGAAGCGGTTGTTGACGATGCCGTGGTGATCGGGATAGAGGCCGGTGACCAGCGTGTAGTGGTTCGGGAAGGTGAGCGTCGGGAAGGCGGGCTTGAGCGCCTCGGCGCGCACGCCGTCGGCGGCCAGCGCGGCGAGCACCGGCGAACGGCCGCGCCCGAGATAATCGGCGCGGAAGCCGTCGATCGAGATGAGGATCAGCGGGCCGCGACCGGCGGGCGACGGACGCGGCGCCGGGCCGAGGCAGCCGACCAGCGCGAGCAGCAGCGCGGTCGCGAGGCGAACGTACTTCGTCATCGCTGCGCGCCCGGGCGTCACAGGGTCGGCGCGGCGAAGGTGTCGCAGGCCTTGAGGTCGCCCGAGCGGAAGCCGATGTTGAACCAGCGCGCGCGCTGCGCGGCGGTGCCGTGGGTGAAGGAATCCGGCACGACATAGCCCCGCGTCTGCCGCTGCAAGGTGTCGTCGCCGACTTGGCTCGCGGCGTTGAGCGCCGCTTCGACGTCGCCGGCCTGCAGCCAGCGCAATTGCTGCTGCGAGCGGTTGCCCCACACGCCGGCGAAGCAGTCGGCTTGCAACTCCTGGCGCACCGACAGGCCGGCGGCACCTTCCATCGGCTGGCCGCGGCCGCGCGCCTGCTCGATCTGCGGAATGATGCCGAGCAGGTTCTGCACGTGGTGGCCGACCTCGTGCGCGATCACGTAGGCGCGCGCGAAATCGCCGCGGGCGTGAAAGCGCGTGTCCATCTCGCGGAAGAAATCGAGATCGAGATAGACGCGCCGATCGATCGGGCAATAGAACGGGCCCATCGCCTCGGACGCGGCGCCGCAACCCGAGCGCGTGCGGCCGTGGAACAGCAGCAGCTTCGGCGCTTCGTAGCGCGAGCCGCCCGCGGCGAAGTACGCGCCCCACACGTCCTCGGTGCTGCCGAGGATGCGCGCCACGAACTGGTGCTGCGGATCGGACAGGTCCGCCGGCGGCGCCGGCGCCGGTGCGGTCTGGCTGGTGTCGGCGCCGTCGTTGAGGAACAGATTGAGGATCAGCGGCCGGGTCTGCGGAAAGATCAGCGCGATCAGAATGACGATGATCGTGCCGCCGAGGCCGAGATGGAATCCGCCGAAGCGCAGACCGCCGCCCGCGCCGCTGCCATCGTCCTCGACGACGTTGTCGCTCTGCCGTCCCTTCTGCCAGTCCATGTCCGCTCTCCCGCCGCGCGTGGAGAGCGAACACTACTGCGGCCGGTCCACCCGCCGCAAGCGCGGGATCGTCGATTCGCGAACCGGTGTCACGGATAGCGCGTCACGCTGCCGCGGCGAACGATCTCCTTGCCGTCGGCGCCAAGCTGGGCGATTTCCAGATCGAGCTGCCGCGGCGCCTTGCCCTGGCGCAACACGAACGTTCCCTGGGCAAGTCGCGCGCAGGCCGCGCCGCCGCTCGCCTCGGTGAACGTCAGCCGCCACGCGCCGCCGTCGGCGACGTAGCGGCCGTGGCGCAGCGTGCAGGTGTGGCGGCCTTCGATGCGCAGTGTCGCATTCGCCTCGTCGGCGTGGCCGAGCAGGAGCGACGTCGGCGCCGGCGCGGCATCGCCATCGATGTGCAGCGAGCCGAGCCAGCGGCCGTCGAGATCGCCGCCGGCGGATGCGTGCACGCGCATGGCGAGCAGCGGTGTAACCAGCATCGCCGCGAACACGCTGGCCAGGCCGCGCTTGAGCTGTGCTTCGAGCATATCGCCTCCGGTTGCCGATTCGGTTGTGATGGTCATCGTCGCTCCTCGGATACCCCGAGCATGCCGTGTCGCAAAGTTCACAACTACGATGCGCGGACGGCGGCGAGGGTTGCGCCGATGCGGCGTGACTTTCGTCATGGTGTCGCGGCGACGGCGTGCGTGTTGATCCGTCGATCGCTTGCCGGGTTGGCTACCGTGGAGGATGATCGAACTGTTCGATCCGGGCTTGACACCGAACCCGCCCCTGCAACCCGGCCTGACTGCGGTCGGCGTGCTGCCCGGCGGGCGGCTGACGGCCAGCTTCAGCGGCCACGCCTACGCCGCGGGCGCGGTGACCGCCACCGACGGAGACTTCGCGACGCAGGCGTGACCGCCCGTGGACTGCGGGATGGTGCCGGTGGAGGGAATCGAACCCACACTCTGTTGCCAGAAACGGATTTTGAGTCCGTCGCGTCTACCAATTCCGCCACACCGGCGCGTGTGAGGTGCGGCGCAGGGATGCGCCGAGGCAGGGCGTGCAGTATACGGCAAGTCGCGGCGGCGGCGAAGCCGGTCGCGAACGCGGCTAGCGCCCGAGCACGATCAGCGCGCCGGCGACGATGGCGAGGAGCTGCATGACGATGCCGAGCTCGCCCAGGCCCAGGTGCAGCAGCGGCAGCACTCCGGTCAGGATCAGCCAGATGCCGAGCAGCAGCATGCCGAGATTTCGGGTGGGCTGGAAGCGCATGGGTTTCTCCTTGCGGTTCGTCAGTGGGTGGCGTCGAGCGACAACTGGCGCTGGTCGCGGCGGTACCAGCGTTGGTCCAGCGGACGGAACACCGAGCACTGTGTCATCGCGCCGCGATAGACGTGCAGGGTGACGGCGATGGCGTCCTCGCTCGGGTTGCGGATGGTGTGGTATTCGTGCGGCGGGATCAGGCTGCCGGCCGAGCCGGGACCGACGTTCATCGTGCCACGCGATTCGAAGCGGTAGCGGCCGTCGATCTGTTCGACGAGTTCGTAGGGCGTGATCTCGAGCATGCCGTGCCAGACGCCCTCGACGCACCACATGCCGCAGTGATCGTGGATCGGCGTGCCCTGGCCGGGGCCCCAGGTCATGGCGATCACGCTGTAGCCGTGGCGATCGCTGCGATAGAGCTCGCGCCGGGCGTAGTGATCGGCGACCGCTTCGTAGCAGCACGACGGCAGTTTCACGTCCGGATCGCGGATCAGCTTGCACAGGGTCGTGCGCAGATCGTCGGTGATCTCGTTCGGACAATCGTGGCAGACCGCACGATCGAGCGCTTCGATCAGGCGCCGGGAACCGGGGAACTCGAGCGCGAGCATGGATGCGCCGGATACGGGGACTCGGCCGATTCTACAACGTGCCGAGGAACCGCGCGATGGCCGCGCCGAAGCGCGGAATGTCGACCAGGAAGCTGTCGTGGCCCTGCGGGCTGTCGAGCGGCACGAAGTCCACCTCGGCGCCGGCGGCGCGCAGGCCGTCGGCGATCTCCTGCTGCTGCGACAGCGGGAACAGGATGTCGGTGGTCACGCCGATGACCAGCGCGCGCTCGATGCGGATGCGGCGCAGCCCGGTGCCGACGTCGCCGCCGCCGTATTCGGCGATGTCGAACCAGTCGCTGGCGCGCGACAGGTACAGATAGCAGTTCGGATCGAAGTTGCGCACGAAGCGCCGCGCGTGGCCGCTCAGATACGATTCCACCGCGAATTCGGCGCCGAACGGATCGCGCTCGCGCTGGTCGTGGTCGAGGCGGATGCGGGCGAAGCGACCGACCCACTCCATCGCCGAGCGGTAGGTGATGACGCCGAGCTTGCGCGCGATCGACATGCCGGCCTCGGGATAGTGTTCGTCGTCGTAGTTGCCCTGGTTCCAGTTCGGATCGAGCCGGATCGCCTCGCGTTGCAGCGAGCGGATGGCGATCGCGAACGGCTGCGCCTGCGGCGCGGTGGAGATGCTGATGTGTGCGCGCACGCTGCCCGGATGCTGCACCAGATAGCCGAGCGCGCTCATGCCGCCCATCGAATTGCCGATCAGACAGGCGAGCCGCTCGATGCCGAGATGGCGCACCAGTTCGTGCGAGGCGTTGGCGACGTCCTCGAGGGTGAGATCGGGGAAGGACAGCCGGTATACTTTTCCCGTCGCCGGATCGATCGAGGCCGGCCCGGTGGAGCCCTTGCAACTGCCGAGCGTGTTCGCGCAGATCACGAACCAGCGGTCGGTATCGATGTACTTGCCCGGGCCGAGCATGTCCTCCCACCAGCCGGGCGTCGGATCGGCCGGGCTCGAGGCCGCGTGCGCGCCGGGCGAGAGGCCGGTGAGGATGAACACGGCGTTGTCGCGCGCGGCGTTGAGCGTGCCCCAGGTCTCGTAGGCGAGACGTGCGCCGATCAACGCGCCGCCGCGCTTCATCGCAAACGGCGAGGGCAGGTCGAAGTATCGGGTGGCGTCGGGCATTGCGGTCGCGGGCGGCGGCGGAGGCGCGAGCTTATACTGCGGATCACCAAGCGCCAAGACGGGAACACCTCTCCCGGCCGCGGGAGAAGGGAAAGGCGATGTTCGCCAATTCGCGTCCGATCCGAAGTCCGCAAGCCGCGCCGCATCCGCGCCTGCGCGAGGTCGTGCTGCGCCACCTCGCCGCACCGTACCGGCGACCGCCGAGCGCGGCCGGCGAGCGGGCCTTCGCCGCGGTCGCCGCGCGACTCGCCGCCGCGCCGTTCGTGCTCGACGCCGGCTGCGGCACCGGCGCGGGCACGCTCGCGCTGGCGCGCGCGTCGCCGGATCGTCTGGTGCTGGGTGTGGACAAGTCGACGGCGCGGCTTGCCAAGGCGCGGCGCGCGCTGGCGGCGGTCGCTGTGGACAATGTCGTTTTGCTGCATTGTGAACTTGTGGATTTCTGGCAGCTCGCCGCGGCCGCCGGGCTGCGCTGCGTGCGTCAGTATCTGCTCTATCCGAATCCGTGGCCGAAATCCGAGCACCTGCGGCGTCGCTGGCACGCGCATCCGGTGCTGCCGGCGATCCTCGCGCTCGGCGGCGAGATCGAACTGCGCACCAACTGGCGCATCTACGCCGAGGAGTTCGCCGCGGCGCTGTGTCTCGCCGGCTGGCACGCGACCGCGACCGCGTTCGCCCCGGCGACGCCGCTGACACCGTTCGAGCACAAATACGCCGCCTCGGGGCATGCGCTGTGGCGGTGTGTGGCGCAAAGGGGCGGGGGAGTGGGGAGTAGGGAGTAGGGAGTGGAAAAAGCCCAGGTTTCCAGCCCTCAGCCCTCAGCCCTCGGCCCTCGCCCCTCGGCCCTCGGCCCTCAGCCCTCGCCCCACCTCACGGCACCACCTGATCGATCACCAGCTTGATCGGCACGGTGGTGGCGACGTCGATCGGCGGCGACAGCGTCTGCAAGTCGCCGCTCTGGGCGATGGCGTTGCCGGACTTCGACACGCGCGCGCCGACGATCACTTGTGGAAATTGCGACAATTTCAGCGTCGGCAGCATGCCCATGCCGTCGCTGAGCGTCACCGTGGCCGGCAGGTCGGCGGCCTTGAGCCGCTGGATCGCCAGCGGCATCGGCGGCCCGTTCGCCGCCTTGGCGAACACGAACAGCGTGGCGTCCGGCGCGACGCGGTCCTTGAGCTTGGGATCGAGCGAGACTGCGACGGTGAGCTTCGGCTCGGCCGTCGGCGCGCGCTCGGCGGCCTCCGGTTCCGCCGGCGCGGCACGGCCGTCGCGCTCGGCCTCGGCCTGGGCGATCTCGTGACGCACCGCCTCGGCGACGTTGGCATCCTTCGGCAGCACCGCCAGCAGGTGCTGCCAGATCGCGATCGCGCCGTCGTAGTTCTTGCGCTGATACTCGGCGATGCCGAGCAGCCACAGCCCGCGCTGGTTGTCCGGCGCCGCCTTGAGCGCGGTCTCGAGCAGCGCGCGCGGCTCGCCTTCGATGCGCCGGCTCGGGCTCGCCAGCGCCAGCGCCTCGGCGTAGGCGACGGTGACGTCGGCATCCTCGGGCGCCAGCGTGTGGGCGCGCTGCAAGGCGTCGCGCGCCTCGGCGAAGCGCTCGGTCGCCTCGTAGGCGCGGCCGAGTAGGGTCCAACCCTCGACGTCGTCGGGATGCTGCGTGAGCTTCTGCGCCAGGTTGGCGATCGCCTGTTCCATGTTCTGGCCGTGATCGGCCGGCGTCTCTGCCGCGGTGCCGCCGGCCGCGAGCGCCGCCGGTTCGCCGACCAGGCGATAGAGCGCGATGGCGGCCGCGGGCAGCGCCAGGGCGACCAGCACGGCGGCGGCGAACGCGCGCGGCGAGCGCGCCGCGGGCGCCGCGTCGAGCGCGGCCAGCAGTTGTTCGCCGAGTTGCGCGCGCTTGGCCGCATACTCCGGCGCATCCAGCACACCTTCGGCGTGGGCTGCCTCGAGCGCCTTCAGTTGCCGGCGCACCGCCGCGGCGGCGTCGCCGCCGCGTGGACGCAGCAGCACCGGCACGACGCAGGCGAGGGCCGCGGCCAGCATCAGCGCGGCGAGCGACACGAACGCGAGCATCACCAGTCGTCCTCGGGCGTGAGGTCGGCGACGGCCGCGCGCGCGCGCCGGCGCAGCACGTGGACCAGCACGCCGGCGCCGGCGACCAGCAGCGCGCCCGGCGCGAACCAGAGCAGCCAGGTCGCCGGTTTCAGCGGCGGATCGTACAGCACGAAGTCGTTGTAGCGCGCGGCGAGGTAGCGCTTGATCTCCTCGTCGCTCTTGCCGTTGCGCATCAACTCGTACACCTGCTGGCGCAGCTCGTGCGCCAGCTCGGCGTCGGAGTCGGCGAGGTTCTGGTTCTGGCAGACCAGGCAGCGCAATTGCCGCGTCAGGTTCTGGAAGCGCACTTCCTCGGCACGATCCTTGAATTCGAGCGGATCGATGGCGAACGCCGGCGTCGCGCACAGGTGCAGCGCGAGCAGCCACGGCGCAGCGCGGCGCAGCGTCATGGCGCGGCCGCGCGGGCGGGCCGCGCGAGTTCGGCGAGCTTCGGCTTGAGCTCGCGCTCGATCAGCTCCGGCGTGAACATGCCGATGCGCTTGTAGCGGATCACGCCCTGCGCATCGACCAGGAACGACTCCGGCGCCATGTACACGCCGAAGTCGATGCCGGTGCGGCCGTCGCGGTCGGTGATCACGGCGTCGTAGGGATTGCCGAAGCGGCCGAGCCAGCGCTTGGCGTCGTCCGGATCGTCGCGCCAGTCGAGACCGATCAGGGCGATGCCGAGCGGCTTGACGTTCGCGCTGAGGATCGGATGTTCGTACTGGCAGGTCGGGCACCAGCTGCCGAACACGTTGAGCAGGTACGGCTTGCCGAGCAGCTCCGCGCGCGAGAGTTTGCGCTCGGGCTCGTATAAAAGTGGAAGTGTGAACTCGGGCGCCGGCTTGCCGATCAGCGGGCTCGGCACCTCGGTCATCTCGTGATGCGCGTTCCAGTGGATGCCGAACAGCAGCAGGCCGACCAGGGCCAGGAACACGGCGAGCGGCAGCAGGCGTGCCATCAGGCGCGCGCCTCCGCGGGTCGCGCCGGTGCGGCCGGCGCCGGCGCCGCGGCGGGTTCGGGCAGGGCACGGAAGCGGCGGTCGGCGGCGGCGATGAAACCGCCGCACATCATCAGCAGTCCGCCGAGCCAGATCCAGCGCACGAACGGCTTGACGTACACGCGCACCGCCCATGCGCCGTTGCCCTGCTTCGCCTCGTCGAGCGGTTCGCCGAGCGCGACGTACAGATCGCGGAGCACGCCCGGCGCGATCGCCGCCTTGGTCTGGATCTGGCCGCCGCCCACGTACTGGCGCTTCTGCGGGTGCAGCGTGGCGATCAGGCGCTCGCCGTCGCGTACCTCGATCGTGCCCTCGTCGGCGAGATAGTTCGGCCCTTCGGCGCGGGTGACGCCGCGGAAGCGGAAGTCGAGGCCGCCGACCTCATGCGTCGCGTCCGGCGCGAAACGCAGGTCGCTCTCCACGCTGGTCGCTTCGGTGATCAGCACACCGGCGAGGAACAGCGCGACGCCGAAGTGGGCGAGGATCATGCCGAGCATCTCCGCCGTGTAGCGCCGGCCCGGCGGCGCCTCGCGCCAGCGCTTGAGGGCGTACAACGCGATGCCGAGCCCGACCCACAGGCTCGCCGCCACGCCGACCAGGCCGCGCAGCGGCAGCGCCGGCGCGACGATCCGGGCGAGCACGGCGGCGCCGATCGCCGCGAGCAGTACCGGGCGCAACACGCGCAGCGCGGCGCGGGCGTCCGCGGCGGCCCAGCGGAACAGCGGCCCGAACGGCAGCAGCACGACCACCGGCAGCATCAGCAGGGTGAACAGGAAACCGAAGTAGGGCGGCCCGACCGAGATGCGTCCGGCGCCGATCGCCTCGCCGATCAGCGGATACAGCGTGCCGAGCAGCACCGTCGCCGCGGCGCAGGCGAACAGCAGGTTGTTGATGAGCAGCAGAGTCTCGCGCGAGAGCAATCGGAACGGCTTGCCGCCGGCCACGCGCGGCGCGCGCAGCGCGTACAGCGCGAGCGAACCGCCGACCACGCCGCCGAGAAAGGCGAGGATGAACAGCCCGCGCTTGGGATCGCTGGCGAACGCGTGCACGCTGGTGAGCACGCCGGAACGCACCAGGAAGGTGCCGAGCAGGGAAAGGGAAAATGCGAAAATGGATAAAAGTATAGTCCAGGCGCGGAAGCCGCCGCGCTTTTCCGTCACCGCCTGGGAGTGGATCAGCGCGGTGCCGATGAGCCAGGGCATGAACGAGGCGTTCTCGACCGGATCCCAGAACCACCAGCCGCCCCAGCCGAGCGTGTAGTAGGCCCACCAGCTGCCGAGCGTGATGCCGAGGGTGAGGAAGGCCCAGGCGACGTTGGTCCACGGCCGCGCCCAGCGCACCCAATTCGCCAGGTCGCGCGCGGTGCCGGCGGGGTCGGCGGCGCGCGGATCCGGGCCGCTTTCGGCGCCGCCGAGCAGCGCCGCGATCGCGAACGCGAACGCCACCGAGAAGCCGACATAGCCGGTATACAGCATCGGCGGGTGCAGGATCAGCCCCGGATCCTGCAGGATCGGATTGAGATCGTTGCCGTCGGCGAGCGCCGGCAGATGGCGCAGGAACGGATTCGAGGTGAGCAGGGTGAAACTCAGGAAGCCCGCAGCGATGATGCCGAGCACGCCGAGCACGCGCGCCATCAGCACCGCCGGCAGCCGCCGGCTGAATGCCGCCACCGCGACGCTCCAGACGTTGAGGATGAGGATCCACAGCAGCAGCGAACCCTCGTGCGCGCCCCACACCGCGGAGAACCGGTAGTACCACGGCAACGCGCGGTTCGAGTTCTGCGCGACGTAGGCGACGGAGAAATCCTGGCTGACGAAGGCGTAGGTGAGCACGCCGAAGGCGAGCGCGACGAACACCGCCTGGCCGGCGACCGCCGGGCGCGCCACCGCGATCAACGCCGGATCATTGCGCCAGGCGCCGTACAGCGGCAGCGCGCACTGCACCAGCGCGAGCAGCAGGGCGAGGACGAGGGCGAATTGACCGAGTTCGGGAAGCATGCGGATCACGCCGGCGGCGCGTGCGCGGACGAGCCCGCGCCGCCGATCGCGTGCGCGCAGCGCCGGCTGCGCGAGTGCGCGCGGAGATTACGCCTTCTTGGCGTAGCCGCTGCACCAACCCTTGGCGTTCACCGCCTTGCCGGGGAACAGGTCGCACGGTCCGTAGCCGCTGGCGCCGCCATGGAAGAAATTGCAGTTGGCGCAGTTCTGCCCGTCCTGATGCGGCGCCGGTGCCTTGCTCGCGTCTTCGGTGTAGTTGAGCGCCTTGGCGGTCGGGTCGTCGAGGGTGAGATGCGGCAGCTCGTCGGCACGGGCGCCGCGCGGCAGCGCGCCGAGCAGCGCCGCGGCGCCGACGACACCGCCGGCGAGGCCGCAGAAGTGACGACGGGCGGGATTGAGCGGACGCGAATCGTTGCGATCGGACATGGTCGGGATTCCTCATTGCGAGTGCGCCGCGGCGCGGCGAAGGTGCGGCGATTATATGCCAGGGATCGCGCCGGATGCAGCGCGGCGAGGCGCGGTGTTCAGCGTGCGCCGCAGTCGTGCAGGAACGCGAGCACGTCCTCGCCCCATGCCGCCGGATCGGCGAAGAAGCCGGCGTGGCCCTGCGCCGGCTCGCCGGCGGCACCGTGCGCGGGAAACAGTCGGTGGCGATTCGGCGCGCCCTTGGCATCGAGGCGCGGGCCGAGCACTTCGCTCGGGCCGGTGCTGTAGTCGTTCGCGGCTTGCAGCAGGAAGATCGGCGCGTGGGCGGCGTCGATCGCGCGGCCGAGGCGCTCGGCCCAGTGCGGATTGCTCCACGCCTCGGCCGCGGGCGCCATGGCGACCACGCAGTGGACGCCGAGATGCTCGCGCGCGTCGCGCTCGGCCGTGAGCAGCGCCTGGACCGCGCCGGCCGAGCCGCCGGCGACGACGATGCGCGTGCGATCCACGTAGGGCTGGCGCGCGATCCAGCGAACGGCGGCGATCACGTCGTCGTTGGCGCGCTCGTGCAGGGCGATGAGTTCGCGGAAACCGGCCGCCGATTGCGGCTCGACGATGCGCTGCTGTTCGTCGCCGATCCACGGCCCCGGATTCGGGCCGTGTCCGGACCGCAGCGGCGCGAACAGGACGAAGCCGTGCGGCACCCAGAACTGCGCCAGCCGCGCGCCCGGCGGCGGATCGTGCTCGCTGCCGTGATTCCACAAGTATACCGGGAACGGCCCGTCGCCCGGCGGCTTGTAGAGGAGGCCGATCAGCTCGCGGCCCTGACTCGGGTATTGCACGATGTCGCCCTTCATGCCGCCGCCGCGCTCGGCTTCGGCGCCGAACCGCAGGCTGCGGAAGAAGTCGATCGTGAGCTCCGCCGCCTGCGGCGGATAGACGTGGCCGCCGGGATGCACCACGACCTTGACCTCGGCCTCGCCGCCGCGGTACAGCCGGCAGCCCTCGCCGCAGGCTTCGCCCGTCGCGCTCGCGCCGGCGGCGCGGCGTTCCTCGGCGATGGTCGCCTCGACTTCGGCCAGTGGAAAGCGTGCGTCCTGCGCGCCGGCGACGTGCACCACCGGCTTGGCCAGCGGCAGTCGCGCCGGCGGTTCGAGCGCGCCGGCGACGATGCCGAAACCGGCGAAGGTCTCGCCGCGTTCGCGCCACAGCCGCAGCGCAAACGCCGCGCCATTGGAAAAGCCGGTGGCGAAGATGCGCCGCTCGTCGATGCGGTAGTCGCGGCGCAGTGTGCGCAGCAGCGCATCGACGAACTTGAGATCGCGGTCGTCCGCGCCGTGCACCTGCCAGCCCGGCTTCCGCCCGGCCGGATCGCCCTTGCTCGGCGTCGGCAGGCCCTGCGGATAGACGACGATCGCCTGCGGCCAGCGGCTGTGCAGTTCGCTGAGCTTGGCGAAGGCGCGCATGTTCGCGCCGTGACCGTGGAAGGCGAGCACGAGCGGGCGCGGTTCCGCGGTCGCCGCGGCCGGTTCGAACACCAGCGCCTCGCGCGTCATGCCATCGACCGGGATGGCAAGCACCCGCGGCGCCGCGCTCGCGGCGGCGGCGAACGCGAACAGCAGACACGACAACACGGCGTGGATCGCGCGCATACGGCGGTCTTCGGTTGTGTCGGCTGCGCGACGATACACCAGCCGCGGCGGCGGCGACACCGGCGCCGCGTCTCAGCGGGCCGAGTGCGCCTGCGCCGCCTTGGCTTTGGCGATCGCGTCGGCGACTTCCTTCGGCATGTAGGTCTCGTCGTGCTTGGCGAGTACCTCACGCGCGACGAAGCGGCCGTGGTCGAGCCGTCCGGTGGCGACGATGCTCTGGCCCTCGCGGAACAGGTCGGGCAGGATGCCGGTGTATTCGACCGGCAGCTCGTGGAACCGATCGGTGACGACGAACGCGACCTTGAGCGAATCCGGCGCGCGCTGCAGCGAATGCTCGAGCACCACGCCGCCGAGACGGAAGCTCGCCCCGGCCGGCGCCTTGCCGGCGAGCACCTCGCTCGGCGAATACAGATAGGTCTGGTACTTGCCGAGCGCGAACACGGTCAGCGTCGCGGCCGCGGCAACGGCGAGCAGGACCAGGCCCACGGCGATCAGGCGGCGTTTGCGGGTCGGGGTCATGACGGATTCCCGGTTCGCGCGCCGCGCGCCGCCTCGCGGCGCAGGCGGCCACGCAGCGCGGCCAGCGTCTGCCGGCGCGCGAGCAGCGGCGCCAGCGCGTCGGCGAGCAGCACGACGACGAACACCGCATAGGCCGACCAGACGTAGCCGGCGTAGCCGTGCATCCGCAGGAACTCAGCCATGCGCCGGCTCCGTCGCGGGCGCCACGAGCGCGCGCACCCAGGCCTTGCCGGATTCGAGCGCGAGCAGCGCCGCGCGGGTGCGCGCCAGGACGCTGGCGAAAAAGTATACGTGGGTGGCGAACGCGAGCACGAGCAGCGGCCAGAGCATGCGGGCGTCGATCTTCGATTCGCCGAGCAGATTCACCGTCTGCGCCTGGTGCAGCGTGTTCCACCACACCACCGAATAATGGATGATCGGCAGGTTGACCACGCCGACCAGGGCGAGGAACGCGGCGGCGCGCGCCGCCTGGCGCAGGTCCTCGATCGCCTGGTGGAGGCCGATCACGCCGAAGTACAGGAACAGCAGCACGAGTTCGGAGGTCAAGCGCGCATCCCAGGTCCACCACGTGCCCCAGGTCGGCTTGCCCCAGATCGAACCGGTGACCAGGGTGACGAAGGTGAACGCGGCGCCGATCGGCGCGCTCGCCATCGCCAGCAGTTCCGCCAGCTTGATCCGCCACACCAGCGCGACGAAGCCGTTGCCGGCCATGAACGCATAGGCGAACAGACTCATCCACGCGCACGGCACGTGCACGTACAGGATGCGGAACGAATCGCCCTGCTGATAGTCCGCCGGCGCGATCACCAGGCCGCCGTAGAAGCCGATCGCGCCGGTGAGCAGCGCGAGCGCGTAGAGCCACGGCAGCCAGCGCCCGGCGAAGCGATAGAAGTACGGCGGCGAGCCGAGCCGGTGGAACCAGAGGACCAGACGGTTCATCGCACTACGGACCGGCAGGGGCGACGTCGCCAAGCGGGCGACGGGGATGGCGAATCATCGGATTGCGAGCAACGGCGTGCACGGACTTAAGTCAACGAAATCTTGAGTGCTGCCGCCGCGGCGAGCGGCGCCAGCACCAGGGTCAGCGCCAGCCACGCGCCGAGCAGAAGCAACGGCGCGGCGTAGGGCAGGCCCGCCTGCGCCGCGTTGCAGGCGCCGGCGCCGAAGATCAGCACCGGCACGATGAGCGGCAGCACCAGCAGGGTGAGCAGCATACCAGAGCGGCGCATGCCCATCGTCAGCGCGACGCACACCGCGCCGATCAGACTGAGCAGCGGCGTGGCGAGCGCGAGCGCGCCGAGCAGCACCGGCAGCACCGGCGCCGGCAGGTGCAGCAACTGCGCGGCGAGCGGCGCGATCAGCAGCAGCGGCAGCGCGGTGGTGAGCCAGTGCGCGGCGACCTTGCAGGCGAGCAGCAGCGACAGCGGATGCGGCGACAACACCAGTTGCTCGAGCGAACCGTCCTCGAGATCGCTGCGGAACAGCGCATCCAGCGACAACAGCATGGCGAGCAGCAGGGCGACGAAGATCGCCCCGGCGGCGATGCGTTCGAGCGTGGCCTGCTCCGGGCCGATCGCGAACGGAAACAGGGCGACGACGATGATCGCGAACAGCAGCGGATTGAGCGCGTCGCCGCGCCGGCGCCAGACGAGCGCCAGGTCGCGGCCGAGCACCGCGACGCACGCGGCCGTGGTGGTGCCGGGTTTCATGGCGAGGGCGGAGGGCCGAGGGCCGAGGGCTGGGACAACGCGATCCGCCGCGGCGTGCCGGCGGTGTAGGCATACGCGCCGTGCGAGGTCACCAGCGCCGCGCCGCCGCGCCGCGCGTGATCCTCGAGCAGGCGATTGACGAGCTCGATGCCGCCGCGATCGAGATTCGCATAGGGTTCGTCGAGCAGCCACAGCGCCGCCGGCACGAGCAGCAGACGCGCCAGCGCCACGCGCTTTTTCTGTCCCGCCGACAAGGTCCGCAGCGGCAGATCCTCGTAGCCTCCGAGGCCGACGCTGGCGAGCGCCAGCATCGGCGTGATGCCGGGACGGATGCCGCCGAGGCCCACGGCGAAGCGCAGATTGGCGAGCGCGGTGAGTTCGAGCTTCAGGCCGAGCGCGTGCCCGAGCAGGGCGACCTGATGCGACAGTCGCGCGAGCGTGAGCGGCGCGCCGCAAAGCCGCACCTCGCCTGCGCTCGGCGCGAGCAGTCCGCACAGCACCTTGAGCAGGGTGGTCTTGCCGGAGCCGTTGTCGCCCTCGATCAGCACCGTTTCGCCGGCGCGCAGCGTGAACGACAGCGGCCCGAACACGGGCTCGGCGTTGCGCGCATAGGCGAGATCGCGGGCTTCGAGCAGCGGCGGCGGGGTGAATTCCATGCGGGCGCGAATGCTACTCGTCCGGCGCGCGCCGCGCCATGCGTGTGCATGCCGGGTGCGTGTGCCGGTAAGATATTCCGAGAAGGTTTGATCCGATCCCGATGTTTCCATCTTCGGCGGCGGTGCCGCACCTCCACAACCCCCATCGGACCCTTGACTCGAGGGCGCCGAAAGAGTGGCGGCGCGACGCTGCGCCTCGTTCAACCGTTCCCCATTTCGCCCGGATGCCGCAGGGAGTGCCCATGTCGTTTCGAGCCACGTCGTTCCTCGTTTTCGTCATCGCCTGCGCGATCGGTCTGTCGTCCGCGGCCGTCGCGGCCGATGACGCCGCCGCGGCGCGGGAGGTCTATCTCGTGCGGCTCGCCCGCGCGCCGCTGATCGAGCACGTGCGCGAGCGTCTGGCGGCCGGCGGTGCCGGGGCGATGAACCCGCGACAGGCGCTGCGGCGCGAGCTCGTCTCCGGCGACAGCCAGGACTATCTGGCCATGCTCGACGCCGATCGCCGCCAGGTGCTCGATGCCGCGGCCGCGACGTTCGGTCGCGCGCTCGTTCCGCACCACGTGTTCCGTCACACCGTCAACGGCATGGCCTTGACCCTGAGCGCGGACGAGGCGACGCGGCTGGCGGCGCTGCCCGGCGTGGCGCGCGTGCGCCGGGCGCGTGTCGAGCACGTGCTGACCGATGCCGGCCCGCAATGGATCGGCGCCGATGCATTGTGGAACGGCGGCGTCGCCGGCGTGGCCGCGACCAAGGGCGAGGGCGTGGTCATCGGCGTGATCGACACCGGCATCAATCCGACGCATCCCTCGTTCGCCGCGACCGGCGGCGACGGCTACACCCACACCAATCCGCGCGGGCATTTCTACGGCCTGTGCGCGAGCGGCCAGGCCACCTGCAACGCCAAGCTGATCGGCATCTACGACATGACCAGCGAAGGCACGCAGGGCATCGACAGCGTCGGCCACGGCAGCCACGTCTCCGGCATCGCCGCCGGCAACGCCATCAACGACGCCCTGCAGGGCCACACCGTGGCGCTGCCGCGCAACGTCTCCGGCGTGGCGCCGCACGCCAATCTGATCATGTACAAGGCGTGCACCAACGACACCAGCGGCACCTCCGGCGGCAATTGCAGCGAGGCCGATCTCGTCGCCGCGATCGACCAGGCGGCGGCCGATCAGGTCGATGTGATCAACTACTCGATCGGCGGCGACGCGGCCGATGCCTATGCGCTGCTCGACGACGGCGGCAGCGACGCCGCGGCGATGTTCCAGGCGCGCGCCGCCGGCGTGGTCGTCGTCGCCGCCGCCGGCAACGAGGGTCCGGGTCCGCATTCGCTGGACGAACCGGGCAACGCGCCGTGGGTGATCGGCGTGGCGAACGCCAGCCACAACCGCCGGTTCGTCAATTCCGTCGGCGCGTTCAACGGCGCGCCGAACCCGCCGCCGACCCTGACCGGCCAGGGCTACACGACCGGCTACGGCCCGGCCGCGATCGTCTATGCCGGCGACTACGGCAACGCGCTCTGCGGCGTCGGCCAGAGTCAGGGCACCGCGCCGACGGGCGCGAGCAATCCGTTCGCGCCGAACACGTTCCACGGCGAGATCGTGATCTGCGATCGCGGCACCTACGCGCGCGTGGAGAAGGGCTACAACGTGCGCGCCGCCGGTGCCGGAGGCTACATCCTCGCCAACACCGCGGCCGACGGCGAATCGACCGTCAGCGACGATCATTATCTGCCGGCCGTGCATCTCGGTTACGCCGAGGGGCAGGCGCTCAAGCAATGGCTCGCCGCACCGGGCGCGCACAATGGCACGATCGCCGGCGTCAGCGCGGCGCTCGATGCGAAATTCGGCGACATCCTGAGCGCCAGCAGTTCGCGCGGGCCGTACGGTTTCGGTGGCGGCATCCTCAAGCCCGACCTCACCGCGCCCGGCACGAACATCCTGTCGGCGGCGAAATCGGGCAGCGGGTTGGCGCTGCTCACCGGCACCTCGATGGCCTCGCCGCACGTGGCCGGCGCCGCCGCACTGGTCATCGCCGCGCATCCCAGCTGGTCGCCGGATCAGGTCGAATCGGCGCTGCTCGGCACCGCGCTCGGCGGCAGCGTGCGCAAGGAGGACGCGACCACGCCGGCGACCCCGCTCGACGCCGGCGCCGGGCGCGTGCAGCCGGCCGCGGCGGCGCGCGCCGGCTTGTACCTGCCGCTCGGCAATGCCGACATCCGCGCCCAGGATCCGGCGCGCGGCGGCGATCCGAGCCGGCTCAACCGGGTCGGCATCGAGAGCGAGCATTGTCTCGCAACCTGCAGCTTCACCCGCACCGTGGCGGATCTGTCCGGCGGCGGCATCTGGCAGGCGAGCACGAGCGCGAGCGCCGGCGCGGTGGTGACGGTGACGCCCACGCAGTTCAGCCTCGCGCCCGGCGCATCGCAGACGCTGACGATCGGCGTGGACGTGAGCGACCCGCACCTCGCCGGCAGCTGGGTGTACGGAAGTATCGTTTTACACAAATCCACAGGTGGACAAGGCGCCAGCGACACCGTGCTGCCGCTCGCGGTGTACGCCGCGCCCGGCGCCGCGCCGGCGTTCCGCGAGCTCGCCGCGAGCGGTCCCGGCGGCAGCGCCACGCTCGACGTCGGCGGCCTGATCGCGCTGCCGCAGCCGAAGTTCACCGCCACCGCGCTGGTGCCGGCCACGCTCACGCCGCTCAGCCTCGGCGTGGATCCCAAGCCGAATCAGCTCTACGACAGCTTCCCCGGCACCGGCAAGCAGTTCGTGCTGTTCGACAACCCGACCGCGCAGGGCGCGGATTTCGCGACCCAGGCCTACAGCTTCATCGTCGAGGTGTCGTCGTCGACCGCGCCGTTCACCGATCTGTACGCCGGCATCGACAGCAACGGCGACGGCCAGCCCGAATTCGCCGAGCAGGCCTGCCACGCCTCGACCACGTCCGCTTCCGGCACGACCGCACGCTGTGTGATCGACCTCGCCGGCGCCGGCACGGCGCGGGTCTGGGCGCTGGTCGACATTCCGCAGGGCGTGGCCGGCAGCAATTACGCGGTGACCTTGAGCAGCGGCATTCCCGCCATCACCCGGGTACTGCCGGGCAGCGGCACGCCGGGCTTCGGCGTGATCGGCCCCGGCCACGCCGCGGCCATGCAGAGTTTTCCGCTGCGCCTGTTCTGGGGAACGGCGAACGGACTGCCGGCGCTCGCGCCGAACACGCGCTACTACGGCAACGTGCTGATCGATGCCGTGGCCGATAGCGCGAACCTCGGCCAGGTGGCGAAGCTGCCGTTCGCGCTGACACGCAACGCCGGCGGCGACGACGTGCTCGACGCGCTCGCGCCGACTGCCTCGCGCGTGCTCGCGTTGGAACCGGGCGAATCGCTTGCGCACCAGTTCGTCGATGTGGCCGGCAACGGCAAGCTGACCGTGACGACGGCTCTGGTCGGCAGCACCGGCAGCGTCGCGTTCTATGCCGTGCGCGCGGATTTTCCGGCGCCCTCGGCGGCGCCGCAGGTGGCCGCCGCGCCGCCGGCCGACGGTGGTTCGCCGCAATGGACGCTGGATGCCTCCGGGCCGCGCCGCAGCGTGACCCTTCCGGTGAGCGCCGGCCGCTGGTATCTGGTCGCCAGCAACGGCGGCGCGAGCGAGGCCCAGTTCACCGAGGCGCTCGACTTCGCGCCGAGCGATGCCGTGGCGCCGCCGGCGCCGGGGGCGTACTACAACCCGCAGCGCTCCGGCCACGGCGTGTTCCTGAGCCAGGCGAACGGCCAGCAGGCGGTATACTGGTATACGTATCTCGAGGACGGCACGCCGGTGTGGTACGGCGCGCAGGGACCGGCGCCGACCGCCGGTGCCTGGACCGCGCCGCTGTTCCGGGTGAGCTGGAACGGGTCGGCGATCAACACCTACGGCGTGGTCGGCGATGTCGTCGTCACGCCGATCGACGCCAACGATTTCCTCTTCTCCTGGCATCTCGCCGGCAGCGGCGGCAGCGAGCGATTCGTCCTGCTCGCGCCGAACGCCTGCGTCAGCCTCGGCGGCGGCGCGGCCGACGTCACCGGCCAGTGGTATGCGCCGGCGCAATCCGGCTACGGCATGGATGTGGTCGCCGAGCCCGCGCGCGGCAGCGGCGACAGCCTGCAGTTCGATGCGTTCTACTTCTACGACAGCCTCGGCCAGCCGCGCTGGGCGGCCGGCAGCGTCTCGCCGTTCGCCGCCGCCAGCACCCTGACGATGAATCAGTTGCAGGGCTTCTGTCCTAGCTGTGCCTACGCGCCGACGACGCCGACGCCGATCGGCACCCTGACCGTGGACTTCGCCAGCCCGGTGTCGGGCAGCTACCGCACCAATCTCACTCTGGCCGCGCCGTTGTCCGGAAGCTGGGTCATCGATCAGCCGATCACGCGCCTGACCGGCACGCCAAGCTGTCCGTGAGGATCGCGCTCACGCCGCCGGCAGCGGCGGCAGCCGTTCGGCGATGAGTGCGTCGGCGCGGGCGAGATCGATGGCATCGAGGTCGCTCGCGCCGCGCGCGAGTTCGCGCAGGATGCCGTGTTGGATCTCGCCGCGCGCGTAGGCGGTCGCATAGGGCAGGCGCGAGAACGTCACCATCCAGTAGCGCGGCACGAAGCGGCCGGGGTGGCGCTCGGCGAGACGGCGTTCGAGCGCGCGCAGCAGCAGGAAGTGCGCGTCGGCGACGCGGTCGCGCATCTCGACGTAGTTCTCCAGCGCCATCGCCGCGATGGCGTCGGCGTTCGGTTTGCGCCGGCGGGCGAATTCGGCAAAAGTGGATTTTGTGTCGTTTGCGTCGTTTTCCATCAATTCCGCCAGTTCCACCGCGTCCTCGAAACCGCAGTTCATGCCCTGGCCGTGGAACGGCACGATCGCATGCGCGGCGTCGCCGATCAGCAGCGCGCGGCCGTCGAGGTGCCAGCGCGCGAGGTAGAGCGTGCCGAGCAGCCCGGTCGGATGCGCGGCCCAGTCGCGTTCCAGGCCCGGCATCAGCGGCAGGGCATCGGCGAAGTCGCGCGCGAACAGCGCGCGCGCCTCGGCCGGCGTGCGCACCGTGGCGAAGCTCGGCGCGCCCGCGTTCGGCAGGAACAGGGTGACGGTGAAACTGCCCTCGGCGTTGGGCAGGGCGATGCACATGTAGTTGCCGCGCGGCCAGATGTGCAGCGCGTTCGCTTCGATGGCAAAGCCGGGCCGGGAGCCGGGGGCCGCGGGCTCACACGCGGGGATCTCGAGTTCCTTGTAGCCGTGATCGAGCGGCTCGAAGCGTTCGCCGAGATCGATCCGCGTCGCCATCGCCGCGCGTAGCGCCGAGCCGGCGCCGTCCGCACCGATGACGACCGCCGCTTGGTGCGTGCGCTCGGCGCCGGCGCCGTCGGCCAGATGCAGGATGCCGCGATCCCAGTCCACCGCGCGCAGGCGCTGATCGAAGTGGATGCGCGCCCCGGCGGCTTCGGCGGCGTCGAGCAGGGTCATGTTGAGACTGGCGCGGCTCACCGACCAGATCACCTCGTTGTCGTCGCGACCGTAGCGCAGCAGTTCGGTGCGGCCGTCGCGGTGATGCACCATGCGTCCGCGCATCATCACCGCGATCGGCTCGATGCGCGACCGCAGGCCGGCGACGCGCAGGCCGTGCCAGCCGCGCTCGGCGAGCGCGAGATTGATCGAGCGGCCGCCAATGAAACCGAACTTGCGCGGATCGGGGCGGCGCTCGAACACCTCGACGGCGAAGCCGCGTTGGGCGAGCAGGGTGGCGGTAAGGGCGCCGACCAGGCCGGCGCCGATCAGAGTGACGACTGGACGAGGCATCCGCCAAGTATGCCCGATCCGCGGTCGCCGCCGGGCCGGTGCCGTGACTTCCGGCGCATGGGCCGCACGCCGCCTTGCCGGATACTGCGCACCCGTCCGCATTCCGGAGCAGCAAGATGAAGGTCCCGTCCCGCCTCGCGTTCGCCGTCGCCTGCGCGCTGTGCGCGCCGGTCTTCGCGGCCGAGACTCCCGCCGGCAGCGAGGAGAAGAAGCCCGCGCCGGCGGAAGAGGTCGACACCAAGCCGCGCCAGGTGACGACCGAAGGCAGCGTCACGGTCGAGGGCCGCAAGCTCGACTACAAGGCGGTGGCCGGCACGATCCTCTTGACCGGCAAGGACGAGGACAAGAACGATCCGACCGCGAGCGTGTTCTATGTCGCCTACTTCAGGCGCGACGCCGACGGCGCCAAGCGCCCGCTGACGTTCCTCTACAACGGCGGCCCCGGTTCCTCGACCGTGTGGCTGCACATGGGCGCGTTCGGGCCGAAGCGCGTGGTGACGCTCGACGATGCGCACACGCCGGCGGCGCCGTACCGCATCGTCAACAACGACTTCAGCCTGCTCGACGCCAGCGATCTCGTGTTCATCGACGCCCCCGGCACCGGCTTCAGCCGGCTGCTCGCGGTGGAGAAGGACAAGGAGAAGCAGGCGGCCAAGCTCAAGGAGCGCGCCAAGGAGTTCTACGGCGTCGATCAGGACGCGCACGCCTTCGCCCAGTTCATCAGCAAGTTCCTCACCCAGTACGGGCGCTGGAACTCGCCGAAGTACCTGTTCGGCGAAAGCTACGGCACCACGCGCTCGGCGGTGCTCGCCAATCTGCTCGAGACCGAGCAGAGCGTGGACTTGAACGGCGTGATCCTGCTGTCGCAGATCCTGAGCTTCACCAACGACATCGACTCGCCGCAATTCAACCCCGGTGTGGACCAGGCCTACGCGCTCGCACTGCCCACCTACGCGGCGACCGCGTGGTACCACCACAAGCTGCCGAATCCGACGAAGGACCTCAAGACGTTTCTCGCCGAAGTCGAGCAGTTCGCGATGACCGACTACCTCACCGCGCTCGCCGCCGGCGCCACGCTCGATCCGGCGCGCAAGAAGGCGATCGAGGAGAAGCTGCACGAATACACCGGCCTGCCCGTCGCCTACATCGACAAGGCCAATCTGCGCGTCTACGGCGGCGAGTTCGAGAAAACCCTGCAGGACGACAGCGAGCTCACCACCGGGCGTCTCGACACCCGCTTTTCCGGGCCGACGGTCGATCCGCTGGACAAGGAGGCGCAGTACGACCCGCAATCCGCGGCGATCAGTTCGGCCTACGTGTCGGCGCTGAACGACTACGTGCGCCGCGAGCTCAAGTGGGGTGACGGCCAGACCTTCCACCCGTTCGGCAACGTGCAACCGTGGGACTGGAAACACCAGCCGCCCGGCGCGCAGCCGTTCTTCCCGGTGTCGACCAACGTGATGCCGGATCTGGCGCGGGCGATGATCTACAACCCGCAACTGCACGTGCTGCTGACCGGCGGCTACTACGATCTCGCCACGCCGTACTTCGCCGCGGTCTTCGAGATGCGCCACCTGCCGATCCCGGTGCGGCTGCAGGGCAACATCGAATACGCCTTCTACGAATCCGGCCACATGGTCTACGCGCACGAGGCGTCGCTGAAGAAGATCCACGACGACGTGGCCTCGTTCATCTCCCGCACCGACAATCTCGGGCGCTGAGCGCCGCGGGGCCGCGCCGGAGGCGGCCATCCTCGGTCAGTGCAGGATCTTCTTCAGTCGCGCATCGAGTTCGCCGGGCTCGAAGCCGAGGCCGAGCGTGACTCTCTCGAGGAAGCGCCGCTCGCCGGGGCGGATCATGGCGTCGGCGGCGGCGAGCCGGATCAGGCTTTCGTAGACGCGATCGACTTCGCCGGAGCCGCGCGGATAGGTCTGCAGCAGGCGCAGCATCTGCGCTTCGAGGTCGAAGTCGCGCTTGCAACCGGCGGCGAAGGCTTCGGTCGCGACCTGGCGCGCGCGGGTGCTGAGGTTGAGTTCGTCCATCAAGGCATTGGTGTAGTTCGCCTCCTCGGTGGACACCACGCCGTCGGCCCGCGCCATGCCGCCGAGCATGCCGAACAGCGCCTGCACCAGCACTTCGTGTCTGGCGTCGAGCTTGCCGCCGAACAGACCGCCGAGCGTCTGCCGCACTTCGCGCAACACGTGCTGCATCGCCGACGCCGGAGCCGCCTTGTCGTTGCCCGCCATTGCCTTTCCTCCACGGGACCCATCCCCCGTTCATGCTGCGCCAGAATCGCGCGTCTGAAAAGAGGGCCGGCCGCGCGGGCGGGCGGCCGGCCGGCGGTTCAGCGGTTCTGGGTCTGGTTCCAGCGCTCGTACTGGGCCTTGGAGATGCGCGCGGCGTGATGGGCGATGTAGTCGAAATCGTTCGCCAGCGGCGGATAGGCTTCGGCTTCCTCGCGGCTGATGTAGCCGTCGCGGTTGACGTCCAGTTTGGCGAAGTCCGGCGCCGGGCCGTAGTGGTCCGGCGGCGGCTGGCCGACGCGCAGGGTGACGTGCGTGCCGTCCGGCGCGGTGAAGTGGGTGACCTGATCCTGGGCCCACGCGCCGGCGGCGAGACCGAGGCCGGCGAGACAGGCGAACAGACGAGTGCGCATGAGGCTATCCTCCACGATTGCTGACGATGCGCGCGGCGCGAGGCCGGCTTGGACAACGCTGCCCGCGCGACGCGAGAATACCGCGCTTCGCATGGGACCATGAGCGAAGCGCATGTCTAGACCCGCCGCCGCGCGCGAAGTTCGCGTCGACCCGCCGCTCTCCGCGCGGCAGGCGCGCCATCTGCACCTGGCCGTTCAGGGTTTGCTCACGCCGCCGCGTGCGCGGGCGACGCCGGCGCGTCTGCTGGCGGCGATCGCGCGCATGCGGCTGCTGCAGATCGACACCATTCACGTCGTCGCACGCAGTCCGTACCTGGTGCTGTTCTCGCGCCTCGGCGACTACGATCCGCGCTGGCTGGACCAGGCGCTGGCCGACGGTCGCCTGTTCGAGTGCTGGGCGCACGAGGCCTGTTTCGCGTCGATCGAGGATCTGGCCTTGCACCACGTCGCGTCGGCGGTGCGCGCGAACCATTGGGCGTACCAGCACGCCCGGCGCATGCACCGCGAGCATCGCGCCGGCATGGATCGGCTGCTCGCGCACATCCGCGAGCGCGGCGCGGTCAAGGCGGCGGACTTCGCCCGCCGACGGAAGGGGGCGGCGGGGTGGTGGGCCTGGAAGGACGAGAAGCGCTGGCTGGAGGCACTGTTCGCGCTCGGCGAGTTGATGATCGCGCGGCGCGAGAACTTCCAGCGCGTGTACGATCTGCGCGAGCGCGTGCTGGCGCGCGCCGGGATCGGCCCGGTCGTCGCGCCCGCGGATCCGGCGCGCGAGTTGCTGCTCGGCGCGGTGCACGCGCTCGGTGTGACCCAGGCGCGCTGGATCGCGGACTATTTCCGCACCGGTCGCAAGCATACGGACGCGGACCTGCAAGGCTTCGTCGAGCGCGGCGAGTTGATCCGCGTCGCGGTGCGCGGCTGGAACGTGCCGGGCTACGTGCACGTCGCGCACCGGCCGCTGCTCGAACGCGCGCGTCGCGGCGGCCTGCGCGCCACGTACACGACGCTGCTTTCGCCGTTCGATCCGGTGGTGTGGGACCGCGAGCGGGCGCGCACGCTATTCGGTTTCGACTACACCCTCGAGTGCTATACGCCGGCACATCGGCGCCGCTACGGCTATTTCGTGCTGCCGATCCTGCGCCGCGGCGCCCTGGTCGGGCGGCTCGACGCCAAGGCTCATCGCGCCGATGGCGTGTTCGAGATCAAGGCGCTCCATCTCGAAGCCGGCGTGGCGGCGGATGCGGCGCTGTGCGCCGACGTCGCCGCGGCGATCGTCGCCTGCGCGCGCTGGCACGGCACGCCGCGGGTCGTGCTGCGGCGGAGCGATCCGCCGGCGGCGGCCCGGGCACTGCGGGCGGCGCTGGCCGATCGCGCGCGCGCCGCCGCGCGCGGCTGAGCGCACCGGCGGGCCGCGGGTCCGCGCGCCGCGGACCGGGCCGGATGGCGGCGTCGGGCTTTGTTGCAGTGCTTTTGCAATCGGCAATGAAAACGTTTACATTGCCGCGACCGAGCGCGTCCGTGCCGGCTGCTCGCGCCATCCGGCACGTGGGGAGGGCAGGAGCGCATGACCGTGACGATCAAAGACGTCGCCCGCGAAGCCAAGGTCTCGGTGGCGTCGGTGTCGCGCGCGCTCAACGGCAGCGCCAGCGTCACCGAACCCACCCGGCAACGCATCCTGCGGGTCGCCGCGCGCCTGCGCTACGTGCCGCACGGCGCCGCGCGCAGCCTGATCACGCGCCGCACCAACACGATCGGCGCATTGCTGCCGGATCTGTACGGCGAGTTCTTCTCCGAGCTGATCCGCGGCATCTCGCTCGCCGCGCGCGTGCGCGGCCTCAACCTGCTGGTGTCGAGTTCGCACGGCAACCTGCCGGAGGCGGCCGCGGCGCTGCGCGCGATGCGCGGGCGCGTCGACGGTCTGCTGATCATGTCGCCGCACGTCGATGCCGAATTCCTGGGCCATCAGTTGCCGGAAGGGCTGCCGGCGGTGCTGTTGAATTCGCCGGTCGCCGACCGCCGCTATCCGGCGTTCAACATCGACAACTACGGCGGCGCGCTGACGATGACCCGGCATCTGCTCGGGCTCGGCTACCGCAGTCTCGCCTTCCTGACCGGACCGGCGGGAAACTTCGATGCCGAGGAGCGCCTGCGCGGTTTCCGCGCGGCGCTGCGCATGAGCCGGCGCCGGCTCCGGCATTGGCTGCTGCCGGGCGACTTCAGCGACGGCGCGGGCTATCTCGCCGGCCGCCGGCTGCTGACCATGCGGCCGCGACCGCGCGCCGTGTTCGCGGCCAACGACATGATGGCGATCGGTTGCCTGGTGGCGCTGGCGGAGGCCGGCCTGCGCGTGCCGGAAGACGTCGCCGTGGTCGGTTTCGACGACATTCCGATCGCGCGGTTCGTCCAGCCGCCGCTGACCACGGTGCGTGTGCAGATCGCCGAGCTCGGACGCCGCGCGTTCGAGCAACTGGCGCGGCGCATGGATCTGCCGCAGATCCCCGATGCGGACGTCGACGTACAACCGCCGTGCACGATCGTGGTGCGCGGCTCGTGCGGGGCGGCCGCGGCGTCGGTGCCGAGACGCCACGAATCACCCAATCCGCGGAACAAGACGGGAGGAAAGCCATGAGAGCGCGTATGCCGATCCGCAAGAGGCTGCTGGTAGCGATGATCTCCGCGACGCTGGCGAGCACCGCCGTGGCTCCGGCGATCAGTTGGGCGCAGACCGCCGACGCCACGCTGCGCGGCAAGGCGCCGGCCGGCAGCGAAGTGACGGCGAAGAACCTCGCCACCGGCATCGTCCGCCACACCAAGGCCGGCGACGACGGCGGCTACGCCCTGGTCGGACTGCCACCCGGCACGTATCAGGTCGATGCCGGACCGGGCACCGAGCGCACCGTGACGCTCAGCGTGGCCTCGACGGTGACGCTGGATCTCGCCGCCGCGCCGACCACCACGACCTTGGCGGGCATCACCGTCACCGGCACGGCGCTCGCCGAGGTCAAGACCGCCGAGGTCGGCGCGACCATCTCGCAGCGCCAGATCGCGACCATCCCGCAGATCACGCGCAACTTCCTCGAGTTCGCCGATACCGTGCCGGGCATGATCTTCAGCGTCGATGCCAGCGGCCACACCAAGCTCACCGGCGGCGCGCAGAGCGCGAACAACGTCAACGTCTACATCGACGGCGTCGGCCAGAAGAACTACGTCAAGGAGGGCGGCGTCGCCGGCCAGTTCTTCACCCAGGGCAATCCGTTCCCGCAGCTCGCCATCGGCGAGTACAAGGTGATCACCTCGAACTACAAGGCCGAGTACGACCAGATCTCGAGCGCCGCGGTGACCGCGGAAACCAAGTCCGGCACCAACGAGTTCCACGGCGAGGCCTACGGCCAGTACACCGATCAGGACTGGCGCGCGCACACGCCGGCGGAGAAGGCTTCCGGCAAGCAGACGCCGTCGCACGAGAAGGAATACGGCGTCGCCATCGGCGGGCCGATCCTCCAGGACCAGATGCACTTCTTCTTCACCTACGAGGCCAAGCGCTACGATACGCCGGTCGTGGTCGTGCCCGGCGTCCAGGGCATCAACGATCTGCTGCCGCCGAGCGTGGTCGCGCAATTCGGTCCGTCCGGGCTGCCGTTCACCGAGGATCTGTACTTCGGCAAGATCGACTGGGAGTTCTCCGACCGCGATCGCATCGAGTTGAGCTCCAAGGTGCGCAAGGAGGATCAGGCCGACAACATCGGCGTGGCCCAGGCGCAGTCGGCCAGCATCGACGTGCGCAACAACGACACCCGCATCGACGCGCGCTGGCAGCACAGCGCGGACGCCTGGTTCAACGAGCTCCTGCTCAACTACGAGAAGACCTTCAACGCGCCGTCCTCGATCGGCTTCGGCAACGGCGCGATCTATACGACGAGCCTCCTCGGGCAGAACGACCAGACCGTGGTCGACACCGGCCCGGCCTCGCCGCTGGCGACGCAGAACAAGGGCCAGCGCGGTCACGCCATCGCCGACAATCTCACCTTCAACAGCTTCAACTGGTACGGCGACCACGTCATCAAGACCGGCTTCAAGTTCAAGGACATCAAGCTGACGGCGCAGGACGCCGAGGACGTCAATCCGCAGTTCTACTACGACGTCAGCGCCGCCGGCACGGCGACCACGCCGTACAAGGCGTTCTTCACCGCGCCGGTGCCGGGCCTGAGTCCGGTGGCGACGTCGAAGGACAAGCAGTACGGTCTGTACGTGCAGGACGACTGGGCGGTCAACGACAAGCTCACCCTCAACCTCGGCGTGCGCTGGGACTACGAACGCAATCCCTCGTATCTCAACTACGTCACGCCGGCGAACGTGGTCGCCGCGCTGAACGGTCCGAATCCGGACCCGAACGCGCCGCCCGGCCAGACCTACGCGCAGGCGCTGGCGCTCGGCGGCATCAACATCAACGACTACATCAGCACCGGCCACAACCGCAAGGCGCAGAAGGGCGAATGGCAGCCGCGCCTCGGCTTCTCCTACGACATCAACGGCGACGAGGCGCACGTCGTGCACGGCGGCGCGGGGCGCGCCTACGACCGCAACCTGTACGACTATCTGCAGCTCGAGCAGACCAAGGCGGCGCTGCCGGCGTTCACCGTGTTCTTCCGCGATCCGGTCACCGGCCAGTGCCACAACAACGGCCAGCCGTGCGTCGATTTCGATCCGAAATATCTGAACGGCCTGCAGAACCTGCAGGCGCTGGTGTCGGCGAGCAACACCGGCAAGGAAGTGGACCTCATCAACAATCACCTCCGGGCGCCGCGCTCCGACCAGTTCAGCCTCGGCATTCGCAACAAGCTCGGCGACTGGAACACCGACGTCACCGTCGCCCACATCCGCTACAAGGACGGTTTCGCCTTCACCCTCGGCAACCGCTATCCGGACGGCGCCTTCTTCCACAGCGGCGGCCAGCCGTGGGGCGACGGCGTGCCGGGGTTCGGTCCGCTGATCCTCGGCGGCAACGGCATCGAGAATCGCACCACCCAGGTGCTGCTGTCGGCGGAGAAGCCCTACACCAAGGATTCGCACTGGGGCGCGACGCTGGCCTACACCTACAACCACGCCACGCAGAACCGCGACATCAACGAGCACTACTCGTTCGACGAGGCGACGCTCAAGCAGTATCCGTTCATCACCTCGAACGCCGTGCCGAAGCATCGTTTCGTCGCGGCCGGTTCGGTCGACGGGCCGTGGGACACGATCTTCTCCGGCAAGCTGACCCTGGCCACGCCGACGCCGATCAACACCTTCGCCTGCTACGTCGCCGGCGGCACCTACTTCCCGACCGGCAGCCCGTGCACGCCGTACGCGGTGACGCCGGGCGGGCAGCGCTTCTGGTTCGGCGGCAAGGCGTTCGGCTATCGCTCGGTCGATTTGCAGATCACCAAGAATTTCGATCTGACCGCCGGCACCTCGCTGTGGGTGCGCGTCGATTTCCTGAACGTGTTCAACTTCAAGAACTACACCGACGTGAACCTGTCCGGCAACGGCGTGCTGTACAACGTCATGGGCGTGTACAACACCACCGGCAACATCACCGGCACGCCGCGCGAGTTCAAGGTGAGCGCGGGCTTCCGCTTCTAGCGGCGCGCGCAAGGCAAACGAGTGGCGGCGACGAGGCCCGCGTTGCGGGCCTCGTCCTGTGGGCGGACGGAAAGCGGACATGAGCGATTCACGGGTGCGCGACATCGTCATCGTCGGCGGCGGCAGCGCCGGCTGGATGGCCGCGGCCGCCTGCGCCAAGGTGCTCGGCGATGCCTGCTCGGTGCGCCTGATCGAATCGGACGAGATCGGCATCGTCGGCGTCGGTGAGGCGACGGTGCCGCATCTGAAGCTGTTCAATCAGGTGCTGGAGATCGACGAGATCGAGTTCGTCAAGCAGACCCGCGGCACGTTCAAACTCGGCATCCAGTTCGTCGATTGGGGCCGCATCGGCGACCGCTACATCCACGGCTTCGGCACGCTCGGCCACGATCTCGGCTTCCTGCCGTTCCACCAGTACTGGATCAAGGCGTACAACGCCGGCAAGGCCGCCGAACTCGGCGCCTATTCGCTCAACACCGCCGCCGGTCCGCGCGGCAAGTTCATGGCCTCGGCGAGCGACGTGCCGCCGACCTCGCCGCTGGCCAACGTCGCCTACGCCTACCATTTCGATGCCGGCCTGTACGCGCAATTCCTGCGGCGCTACGCCGAGGCGCGCGGCGTGCGCCGCACCGAGGGCAAGATCGTCGCGGTCGCGCAGCGTGACGACGGCTTCGTCGATGCGGTGGTGCTGGAAAGCGGCGAGCGCGTGGCCGGCGAGCTGTTCATCGACTGCTCCGGTTTCCGCGGCCTGTTGATCGAGCAGACCCTGCACGTGGGCTACGAGGACTGGACGCACTGGCTGCCGTGCGATCGCGCCGTGGCGGTGCCGTGCGCCAGGGTCGCGCCGCCGACGCCGTTCACGCGCTCCACCGCGCGCGCCGCCGGCTGGCAGTGGCGCATTCCGCTGCAGCATCGCACCGGCAACGGCTACGTCTATTCCAGCCGGTATGTCAGCGACGACGAGGCGGCGGCGACCCTGCTCGCGAATCTCGATGGCACCGCGCTCGCCGAACCGCGCCTGCTCCGCTTTACCACCGGCATGCGCCGCAAGCTGTGGGACAAGAACGTCGTCGCCGTCGGTCTGGCCAGCGGCTTTCTCGAACCGCTCGAATCGACCAGCATCTTCCTGATCCAGTCCGGCATCACGCGCCTGCTCAACCTGTTCCCCGATCGCGCGTTCAGCTCGGTGCTGATCGACCGCTACAACGCCCAGGCGCGCTTCGAGTTCGAGCGCATCCGCGATTTCCTGATCCTGCACTATCACGCCACCGAGCGCGGCGACACGCCGTTCTGGAACTACTGCCGCACCATGAGCATTCCGCCCGAGCTCGCCGAGGTGATCCGCCTGTTCCGCGACAGCGGCCGCTTCTTCCGCAACGCCGAGGAGCTGTTCGCGCTGACCAGCTGGGTGCAGGTGATGATCGGCCAGCGCATCCAGCCGCGCGGCTATCATCCGGTGGTGGACCTGCTGCCTGAGGATCGCCTGCTCGAGTTTCTCGATGGCGTGCGGCGCGTCATCGACGCCTGCGTCGAGGCGATGCCGACGCACCAGGCCTTCATCGACCGCCATTGCAAGGCGGAGGTCGCGTGAGCGTGCCGCGTCGCTTCGCCGCGCTCGTGCTGTGCGCGCTCGGCGCGTGCCTTGTGCCCCCGCGCGCGCAGGCGCTCGCCTTCGCCGAGCTGCCGCCCGAGCAGCAGACGATGCTGGACGAGCTCGAACATCGCAGCTTCGATTTCTTCCGCGACAGCGCCAATCCGGCGAACGGCCAGGTGCCGGATCACTGGCCGCGTGATCGCGGCGATTACTTCTCGTCGATCGCCGCGGTCGGCTTCGGTCTGACCGCCTACGCCATCGGCGTGGAACGCGGCTGGATGACGCGCGACGAGGCGGTGCGGCGCACGCTCGCGACGTTGCGCTTCTTCCACGATGCACCGCAGGGCGGCGCGCGCGACGCCACGGGCCATCGCGGCTTCTTCTATCACTTCCTCGACATCGACAGCGGCCGGCGCTACGGCGGCAAGTCCTGGGTCGAGCTGTCGACCATCGACACGACGCTGCTGCTCGGCGGCGTGCTGTTCGCCGGCAGCTACTATGATCGCGACGATGCGGCGGAGGCGGAGATCCGCCGTCTCGCCGAGGCGATCTACCGGCGCGTCGACTGGCGCTGGGCCTCGCCGCGCGCGCCGCTGGTGGCGATGGGCTGGACGCCGGAGGCGGGCTTCATCCGGGTCGACTGGCGCGGCTACAACGAGGCGATGCTGCTCTACGTGCTCGCGCTCGGCTCGCCGACGCACGCGATCGACGCCTCCGCCTGGCGTGCCTGGTCGCAGAGCTACGACGCGACCTGGGGCACGTTCGAAGGTCAGGAGCACCTCGGCTTCGCGCCGCTGTTCGGGCATCAGTACAGCCACGTCTGGATCGACTTCCGCGGCATCCGCGACGACTACATGCGTCGGCACGATCTCGACTACTTCGAGAACAGCCGGCGCGCGACGCTGGCGCAGCGCGCCTATGCGATCCGCAATCCGCTGCACTGGCGGGGCTACGGCGCGGAGCTGTGGGGACTGACTGCGTGCAACGGCCCGCGCCCGCCGATTCGGCGGGGGCAGCCCAATCCGTATGCGGCCGACGCCCCGCCGTTCTACGGCTATGTCGCGCGCGGCGCCGGCCTGCGTGGCACGCTCGACGACGGCACCATCGCGCCGACCGCGGCGGCGTCCTCGATCGCGTTCGCGCCGGAGATCGCGATTCCGGCGATCGCCGCGATGCGTCGCTACGGCGAGCCGCTGTACACGCGCTACGGTTTCGTCGATGCGTTCAATCCGAGCTTCACCTTCGCCGACCGGCCGCTGCGCACCGGCCGGGTGGTGCCGGGCCTGGGTTGGGTGGACAATCTCTACCTCGGCATCGATCAGGGTCCGATCGTGGCGATGATCGAGAACTACCGCAGCGATCTGGTGTGGAAGGTGATGCGCCGCAATCCGCACATCCGCGCCGGCCTCGAGCGCGCCGGCTTCCGCGGCGGCTGGCTGGACGAAGCGGGGCACTGATGCGCCGCGCGGCGCGCCGCGGACGCTGGCTCGGCGTGCTTGCCGCGGCCGCCGTCGCGTGCGGCTGCGGCGATTCGTCCGAGCGCATCACGCTGCGGTTCTGGACCATCGGCCGCGAGGGCGAGGTGGTCGGCCGCCTGTTGCCGGAATTCGAGCGCACGCATCCGGGCGTGCGGGTCGAGCTGCAGCAGATTCCGCTCACCGCCGCGCACGAGAAGCTGCTCACCGCCTTCGCCGGCGATGCGTTGCCGGATCTCGCCCAGCTCGGCAACACCTGGGTGCCGGAATTCGCCGCGCTCGGCGCGCTGCTGCCGCTCGGGGACGCGGTGGACGCCTCGCCGATCGTGCAGCGGGACGACTACTTCGCCGGCATCTGGGACACCAACGTCATCGATGGCGTGCTCTACGGCGTGCCGTGGTACGTGGACACGCGACTGCTGTTCTACCGCACCGATCTGCTCGCCGCCGCGGGCTTCGATCACGCGCCGCGCGACTGGGACGAATGGCGGCGCGCGATGGCGGCGATCAAGGCCGCGGTGGGTGCCGATCGCTACGCGGTGTATCTGCCGCTCAACGAGTTCGAGCCGCTGCTCAATCTCGCGCTCGAACAGCCCGAGCCGCTGTTGCGCGACCACGACACGCGCGGCAATTTCGAGAGCGCCGGTTTCCGCCGCGCGCTCGGTTTCTACCTCGAGATGTTCCGCAACGGCTGGGCGCCGGAGTTGAGCAACATCCAGTTGCCGAACATCTGGGACGAATTCGCGCGCGGCTTCGTGTCGTTCTACATCAGCGGGCCGTGGAACATCGGCGAGTTCCGGCGTCGCGAGCCGCAGCTCGACGGGCGCTGGATGACCGCGCCGTTGCCGGGCCCGGACGGCCAGGGCACCGGCGCGGCGGGCGGATCGAGCCTGGTGATCTGGCGCAGTTCCAAACATTCGCGGCTCGCCTGGCAGTTGGTGGAATTCCTCTCCGCCGTGCCGCAGCAGCAAACCTTCTACGCGCTGACCGGGGATCTGCCGCCGCGGCGCAGCGCGTGGCGGGACGCCGCGCTCGCCGGCGACGCCGCGGCGCGCGCGTTCCGCGAGCAGCTCGAGCGCGCGCGGCCGACGCCGAAGGTGCCGGAGTGGGAGCGCATCGTCAACGAGATGCAGCTCGCCGCCGAGCGCGTGGTGCGCGGTCGCGAGCCGCCGGATCAGGCGCTGCGCGAACTCGATGCGCGCACCGACGCGATCCTGGAGAAGCGCCGCTGGATGCTGGCGAGGCGCGCGCCATGAGCCGCGCCGCGTGGAGCTTCGTCGCGCCGGCGCTCGCCGTGATCGGCGCGTTCTTCGTGCTGCCGACCGCGGCGGCACTGCTGCTCAGCTTCACCGACTTCGACCTGTACGCGCTCGCCGATCCCGCCAACCTGCGCTTCGTCGGCCTGCGCAACTATCTCGACGTCCTCGCCGCGCCGCTGTTCTGGAAGGCGCTGGTCAACACGCTGTACTTCGTCGGCGTCGGCGTGCCGCTGTCGATCGGCGCCTCGCTCGGCGCCGCGCTGCTGCTGCACTCGCCGCTGGCGCGGGCGCAGGGCGCGTTCCGCACCGCGCTGTTCGCGCCGGTCGTCACCACCGTCGCCGCGGTCGCGCTGATCTTCCGCTACCTGTTCCACACCCGTTACGGGCTGATCAATTACGCGCTCGCGCACCTGGGCTTCGCACCGATCGACTGGCTCGGCGATCCGCACTGGTCGATGCCGGCGATCATCCTGTTCGCGGTGTGGAAGAACTTCGGCTACAACATGGTGATCCTGCTGGCGGGATTGCAGGGCATCGCCCCGGATCTGTACGAGGCGGCGCGCATCGACGGCGCCTCGCGCTGGCAGCAGTTCCGCCATATCACGCTGCCGTCGCTGCGGCCGGTGCTGCTGCTGGTGGCGATCATCACCATCGCCGGCTATTTCCAGTTGTTCGCCGAGCCCTACGTGATGACGCGCGGCGAGCCGCTGCAATCGACCGTGAGCGTGCTCTACTACATGTACGAGGAAGGCTTCAAATGGTGGAGCCTCGGCCGCGCCTCGGCGATCGCGTTCCTGCTGTTCGTGCTGACCTTCGCGGTGACGCGCGCGCTCCTGTGGCTGAACGGACGCGGTGAGCGCGCATGAGCCCGCGCGCCGCCGCCATCCTGGTCAACGCCGCGCTGGCCGTCGTCGCGGCCCTCGCCCTGGCGCCGCTCGCCTGGATGCTGTCGGTGTCGTTCATGCAGCCGGGCGAGGCGAGCGCCTATCCGCCGCCGCTGCTGCCGGCGCACGCCACGCTCGCCAACTATCGCGAACTGTTCGCCCACGCCGGCATGGGTCGGTATCTGTGGAACAGCCTGCTGATCGCCGGCGCGATCACGCTGCTGTCGCTGGCGTTCAACCTGAGCGCGGGCTATGCCTTCGCCAAATTGCGCTTCCGCGGCCGCGAGCGGCTGTTCCGGATCCTGCTCGGCGCGCTGTTGATCCCCGCGCAGGTGGCGATGATTCCGCTGTTCCTGATGATGAAGTGGCTGCACCTGGTCAACAGCTACGGCGGCGTGATCGTGCCGGCGCTCGCCTCGGTGTTCGGGATTTTCCTGGTGCGCCAGTACGCGCGCTCGATCCCGGACGAGCTGCTCGAGGCCGCGCGTCTCGACGGCGCCGGCGAGTGGCGCATTTTCCTGCGCATCGTGCTGCCGCTGCTGCGGCCGATCGTGGTCACGCTGGCGATCTTCAGTTTCCTCGCCAGTTGGAACGATTTCATGTGGCCGCTGATCGTGCTGAGCGACCAGCAGTGGCAGACCGCGCCGGTCGCCATCGCCAGCCTGTCGCGCGAGCACGTGCAGGACAACGAGTTGATGATGGCCGGCGCGGTGGTCACCGTGGTGCCGGTGCTGGCGTTGTTCCTGGTCCTGCAGCGCCACTACCTGCACGGGCTGCTGCTCGGCAGCGTGAAAGAGTGAGCCGCTGGCCGTGCGCACTGCTGTTCGCCTGCGCCGCGCTGGCGGCGGCGCCGGCCGAGCGCGTGCTCGACGATTTCCGCGATCTCGCGCCGTGGCAGGTGAGCCACACCGACGACGTCGCGGCCGCGATCGCCGGCGCGAGCGACGCGACCGGCGCGGCGCTGCGGCTGGATTTCGATTTCCGCGACGCGCGCGGCCGCCCGGTCAACGGCTACGCCACGGCGCGCCGCGCGCTCGCCCTCGACGTGCCGGAGAATTTCGAGCTCGCGTTCCGCGTGCGCGGCGAGGCGCCGGTCAACGATTTGCAGCTCAAGCTCATCGACCCGAGCGGCGACAACGTCTGGTGGCTGCGCCGGCCCGATTTCGAATTCAGCCGCGACTGGCGCGAACTGCGCGTGCCGAAGCGTCGCATCGAATTCGCCTGGGGACCGACCGCCGACCACACGCTGCGACGGATCGCCGCGATCGAGTTCGTGGTGAGCAGCGGCCGCGACGGCGGACGGGGCTCGGTATACTTTTCCCATCTCGTCCTGCGCGAGCTGCCGCCGCCGGACGCCGCGCCGGCGCGACCGCGCCTGACGGCGAGTTCCGCGCTTCCGGGTCATCCCGCGGCCGCGGCGATGGACGGCGATCCGGCGACGGCCTGGCGCAGCGATCCCGGCCGCGACCGGCGACCGCGCCTCGACATCGATCTCGGCGGCGTGCGCGAGTTGAGCGGTCTGGTGCTGCACTGGCGGCACGGCGAGCGTGCGGCGCAGAGCGCAGTCCGCCGCTCGCGCGACGGACGCCACTGGCAGACGGACACGATCGCGGTTGCGCGCAGCGGCGACGACGAATTCATCGCCCTCGGCGACACCGCGGCGCGTCATCTGCGCCTCGACTTCGCTGCCGACGCGGCGCCGATCGGGCTCGCCGAAATCGAGCTCAAGGATCCGGATTGGGCGGCGACCCGCAACGCGTTTTACCGCCACGTCGCCGCCGCATCGCCGCGCGGCAGGTATCCGCGTGGCTTCGTCGAGCAAGCCTACTGGACGATCGTCGGCGTCGACGGCGGCGAGGCACCGGCGCTGCTGTCGGAAGACGGCGCGATCGAACCGCGCCGCGGCGGCTATTCGATCGAGCCGTTCCTCGTCGTCGACGGCCGGCCGTTGCGTTGGGCGGACGTCGCCGCGACGCAGGCGCTGGCCGACGGGTATCTGCCCATGCCGAGCGTCACCTGGCAATCCGACGGGATCGAGCTCGACATCGAGGCGTTCGCGCGCGGCACGCGCGAGACGGCGATGCTGATCGCGCGCTATCGCGTGCGCAACCGCACGGACGCGCCGCTCGCGCTGACGCTGGAGCTCGCGATCCGGCCGTTCCAGGTCAATCCGCCGGCGCAGTTTCTTGGCGTGCCGGGTGGTGTGAGCGAGCTGCGCGCGTTGCGCTGGGATGGCGAACGCTTGCGGATCGATGGCGACGTGCTCCTCCCGCTCGATCCGCCCGACGACTTCGAACCGCGCGCGGTCGACGGCACGCCGCTCGCGAGCGTGTCCGGCGCTGCGCGACGCGGCGTGCGCGAGGTGCGCGATCCTTCCGGGCAGGCATCCGGCGCGTTGCGCTATGACTGGCGGCTTCCGGCGCACGGCGAACGCGAGGTGGCGCTCGTCGTGCCGCTCGCCGGCGCGGTTGCGCGCGTTGAGCTCGGCAGGCTGGCGCCGGCGGCGTGGGTCGAACGCGAACGTGCCGCCGTGGCGGCGGCGTGGCGCGCGCGACTCGAGCGCGTGAGGCTGGTGCTGCCGCCCGCGCAGCGGCACCTCGCCGATGCGCTGCGCACGGCGCAGGCGCAGATGCTGATCTCGCGCGACGGTGCCGCGCTGCGTCCGGGCACGCGCGCCTACGCGCGCTCGTGGATCCGCGACGGCGCGATGATCGCCGAGGCCCTGCTCCGGCTCGGCGAGGTCGATGCCGTGCGCGACTACGTGGATTGGTACGCGCCGTATCAGTTCGCCAGCGGCAAGGTGCCGTGCTGCGTCGATCATCGCGGCGCCGATCCGGTGCCGGAGAACGACAGTCACGGCGAGCTGATTCACGCCATCGCCGAGCTCTACCGCCACGACGGCGATCGCGCCGCGCTGGCGCGGCGCTGGCCGCACGTCGCCGCCGCGATCGGCTACCTGGACCAGCTCCGCGCGAGCGAGACCGGCGCGGCGAATCCCGCGTTCCGCGGCCTGCTGCCGGCGTCGATCAGCCACGAGGGCTACTCGGCCAAGCCGATGCACTCGTACTGGGACGATTTCTGGGCGCTCGCCGGTTACCGCGACGCCGTGGAACTCGCCGAGGTGCTCGGCCATGGCGAGGAGGCGCGGCGCATCGCGCGCTCGCGCGACGACTTCCATCGGGATCTCGCGGCTTCGCTCGCGCTCGCGGTGAAGACGCACGGCATCGACTTCCTGCCGGGCTGCGCCGAGCTTGGCGATTTCGATCCCACCTCGACCACCGTGGCGCTCGTGCCGGCGGCCGCGGAGGGCATGCTGCCGCCGGCGCCGTTGCGCAACACCTTCGAACGCTATTGGCGCGAGTTCGCCGCACGCGCGGCCGGCACGCGCGCGTGGGATGACTACACGCCCTACGAATGGCGCAACGTCGGCGCCTTCGCACGGCTCGGCTGGCGCCAGCGCGCGCAGCAGGCGATCGCGTTCTTCTTCGCCACCGGCGCGCGGCCGCGCGCCTGGCACCAGTGGGCCGAGGTGGTCGGCCGCGATCCGCGCGCGATCCGCTTCATCGGCGACATGCCGCACGCCTGGATCGCCTCGGATTTCGTGCGCGCCGTGCTCGATCTCCTCGCCTACGAACGCGACGCCGATCGGGCGCTGGTGCTCGCCGCCGGCGTGCCGGTCGACTGGCTGGACGGCGACGGCGTCGGCATCGACGGCCTGCGCACGCAGTACGGCACGCTTTCGTATACATTGAAACAAAATGGAAAAAGCATGATCCTGCGCATCGCGGCCGGCGCGCACCCGCCGGGCGGCTTTGTCGTGCCATGGCCGTACTCGACGCCACCCGGTGCGATGCACGGCGCGCGCTGGCAGGACGGCGAGGTACACGTGCCGGCGGCGCCGGCGGAGGTCACGATCGAGCGACACGCGGGTGCGGATGGAGGCGACGATGCACGCTGAACGGTGGCGGGTGGGACTGCTCGGTTGGGCGCTGCTCGGCGCGAGCATCGGTGGCCGCGCCGATACCGCGGCGAGCGTGGAGGTCGGCACGCGCGACGGCGCCGCGTATCGCATCGACGTGCCGGCGAACTGGAATCGCGAGCTCGTCGTCTACTACCACGGCTATTCGATCACACCGGTGACGTTCGCCGCGGGCGAGCCGCCGTCGCCGATGTTCGCGCCGCTGTTGCGCGCGGGCTACGCGGTGGTGCAGTCGGGCTATTCCGCCACCGGCTGGGCGGTGGCGGAGGCCGATGCCGATACCGAGAAACTGCGTCGCGATTTCGTCGCCTGGCACGGCGCGCCGCGGCGCAGCTACGCGATGGGCATGTCGATGGGCGGCACGCTGACCGTGCTGACCATCGAGCGCCGGCCAAATGTATACAATGGCGCATTGGCTTTGTGCGGCGCGATCGAACCCTCCGACCACGCCCTGCAGCGCCTGTTCGCGCTGCGCGCGGCGTTCGATCACTACGTTCCCGATCTGCTCGGGCCGCTGGTGCCGGTGCCGGCGGACTATCGCGCCGACGCGGCGACGGAGCGCCGGATCGCTGCGGCGCTGGCGGCACGGCCGGACGCACGGCAGGCGCTGCTGCGCTGGTACGGCGCGGCGGACGCCGACAATCTCGCCCCGGTGATCGCCTTCGGCAGCTACGTGATCGGCGAGCTGCAACGGCGCGCGCACGGCAATCCGTTCGCGAACGCCGATCTCGTCTACCTCGGCTCCGGCGACGACGCCGCGCTCGACGCCGGTGTGCGCCGCTATCGCGCCGATCCGGCGGCCGCCGCCTACCTCGCGCGCTGGTACACGCCGAGCGGCCGGTTGACCCGCCCGTTGCTGGCGCTGCACGACAGCGGCGATCCGCTGGTGCCGGCGAGCGGCGCCGCCGAGTACGCGCTGCTCGCGCAACGCGCCGGCCACGCCGACAACTTCGTGTTGCAGTACATCGACCGCGAAGGCCACTGCGTCTTCACGCCGGAGGAGATCGGCCGCGCCTTCGACGCGCTGGTCGCCTGGGTGGCGTCGGGCCGGCGGCCGGCGGACGGGAAGGTGCCGTAGTCCGCCTCCCTCCGTCGCGGTGCTACGCCCGATTCAGCGAATCGCCGTTGCTCGCGATCACCTGCGCGTAGTGGCGGCCGCTCGCCTTGATCGTGCGCTGCTGGGTGGCGAAGTCGACGTGCACGATGCCGAAGCGCTTGGAATAGCCGAGCGACCATTCCAGATTGTCGAGCAGCGACCAGGCCATGTAGCCGCGCACGTCGCAGCCGCGCGCGATCGCGTCGGCGACCGCGGCGAGGTGCTTCTTCTGGTATTGCACGCGCAGCGGATCCTCGATCGCGCCGTTCTCGGCCACCGGCGGATCGTAGAACGCCGCGCCGTTCTCGGTGATGTACACCGGCGGATTGCCGTAGCGCTCGCGCACCCAGAGCAGCGTATCGGTGAGTCCCTGCGGATACACTTCCCAGCCGGTTTCGGTGTAGGTCGCGTGCTGCTTCACCGCGGCCGCGCGCAGCGGCCAGGCATCGGCATCGTGGCGCACGACGCTGCGCGTGTAATAGTTCACGCCGAGGAAATCGATCGGCTGGCGGATCAGATCGAAATCCGCCGCCGGCCATGCGGGCCAGGCTTCGCCGAAGATCTCGGCGAGTTCCTCGGGATAGCGGCCGAAGTAGATCGGATCGAGATACTGCCGATTCATGTAGGCATCGGCGCGGCGCGTGGCGGCGAGATCGTCCGCGCTCGACGAGGCCGGATATTTCGGTTCGAGATTGACGACGATGCCGATGGCGTGCCGGCCGTTGCCGCGGTAGGCGTGCACCGCCGCGCCGTGCGCGCGCAGCAGGTGATGGCTCGCGATCGGCGCCTCGAAGCGGTTGCGGTGGCCGGGCGCGAGCGCGCCGTGCAGATAGCCGCCGTCGGTCACCACCCACGGTTCGTTCAGCGTCGCCCACTTCTTCACCCGGCCGTCGAGGCGGCGGAACAGCAGCGTGGCGTATTCGGCGAACCAGTAGGCGATGTCGGGATTGAGCCAGCCGCCGCGGTCGTCGAGCGCGGCCGGCAGATCCCAGTGGAACAGCGTGACCAGCGGCTCGATGCCGTTTTCCAGCAGCGCATCGACCAGGCGCTCGTAGAAATCCAGTCCTGCCGCGTTCGGCCGGCCGCGTCCTTCCGGCAGCACGCGGCTCCAGGAAACGCTGAAGCGATACGCCTGCAAGCCGAGTTCGCGCATCAGCGCGACGTCCTCGCGCCAGCGCCGATAGTGATCGCAGGCGACGTCGCCGGTGTCGCCGTTGCGCATCATGCCCGGCGTGTGGGCGAAGCGCTGCCAGATGCTCGGGCCGGCGCCGTCGGCCAGCGGCGAACCTTCGATCTGGTAGGCGGACGTCGCCGCACCCCAGAGAAATCCGGCCGGGAACTGCACCCCGTGCGCCATGCGCGAACTCCTGACGGATGCGGGTTGTAAACGATTACATGGCAGAATAGCCGAACTGTCCGCGCCTGGGTAGCGCCGCTTGCGCCGGGCGGCGCGACGGCGAACACTGCGCGACGGGAGGGCACGGTGACGGGCGTGACGCTGGACAAGGTACGCAAGGTCTACGACAACGGCCACGTCGCCGTCGTCGGCGCCAGTTTCGAGGCGCGCCCGGGCGAACTGCTGGTGCTGGTGGGGCCGTCCGGCTGCGGCAAGACCACCACGCTGCGCATGATCGCCGGTCTCGAGACCATCACCTCGGGCACGCTGCGGATCGGCGATCGCGTGGTCAACGACGTCGCGCCGAAGGATCGCGACATCGCCATGGTGTTCCAGAACTACGCGCTGTATCCGCACATGACGGTGGCGGAGAATCTCGCCTTCGGCCTGAAGCTGCGCGGCGAGGCGGCGGCGACCATCGCCGCGCGCGTGCGCGAGGCCGCGGCGATGCTCGGCCTCGCCGAGGTGCTCGAGCGCCGGCCGCGCGCGCTCAGTGGCGGCCAGCGCCAGCGCGTCGCGCTCGGTCGCGCGCTGGTGCGGCGGCCGCGCGTGTTCCTGCTCGACGAGCCGCTGTCGAATCTCGACGCGAAGCTGCGCCTGTCGATGCGCGTGGAGATCGCGCGGCTGCACCGGCAGCTCGGCGCGACCACGATCTACGTCACCCACGACCAGGTCGAGGCGATGACGCTGGGTCAGCGCATCGTCGTGTTCGACCGCGGCGAGATCCAGCAGATCGACACGCCGATGAATTTGTATACCCGGCCGGCGAACTTGTTCGTCGCCGGCTTCCTCGGCAGTCCGGCGATGAATTTCTTCCGCGGCCGGTTGCGCGGCGAGGGCGGCCTCGCGCTCGACTGCGGCGCCGTGGTGCTGCCGCTCGACGGCGCCGGCGAGGCGCTCGCGCGCCACGTCGGCCGCGAGCTCGTCGTCGGCCTGCGTCCCGAGGATCTGCGGCTCGCCGGCGCGGGCGAGCCGGTGGCCTTGTGTGCCGAGCTCGAGGTGATCGAGCCGATCGGCAACGAGGTGTTTCTCAACTTCCGTTGCGGCGACATCGCGCTGGTCGCGCGCACGGCGCCGCGCGCGCTGCCGGAGCGCGGCAGCTCGGTCGCGCTCGGCTATGCCGCCGCCGCGCTGCACTTCTTCGATGCCGGCAGCGGGCGGCGGATCGAAGCCCGCGCCGCCGCCTGATTCGCCAGGCGCGCTCGCGCCCGGGTACACTGCGGCTCCGCGCCGCGACGAGGAACGATCCGTGCAACCCGAAACCCGCAATCTCGCCCTGTTCTGCGACTTCGAGAACATCGCCCTCGGCGTGCGCGAGGCGAAATATGCGCAGTTCGACATCAACAAGGTGCTCGAACGCCTGCTGCTCAAGGGCAGCATCGTGGTGAAGAAGGCGTATTGCGACTGGGAGCGCTACAAGGATTTCCGCCCGGCCATGCACTACGCCTCGTTCGAGCTGATCGAGGTGCCGCACGTCAGCCAGTCCGGCAAGAATTCGGCCGACATCCGCATGGTCGTCGATGCGCTCGACCTGTGCTACACCAAGGCGCATGTCGACACCTTCGTCATCATCAGTGGCGATTCGGATTTCTCGCCGCTGGTCGCCAAGCTGCGCGAGAACAACAAGACCGTGATCGGCGTCGGCGTGAAGAGTTCGACCTCGCAACTGCTGATCGCCAACTGCGACGAGTTCATCTACTACGACGACCTGGTGCGCGCCGAGCGCCGGCCGGCGACGAGGAAGAAGACCGAAGGCCGCGCCGCGCCGGCGGCGCCGCAGGCGAAGTCGGACGACGCGAAGAAGCAGGAAGCGCTCGACCTGGTGCTCGAGACGGTGGAGGCGCTCGTCAGCGAACGCGGCGAGGAGGAAAAACTCTGGGGTTCGATGGTCAAGCAGGCGTTGAAGCGGCGCAAGCCGGGCTTCAACGAAAGCTACTACGGCTTCAAGTCGTTCAACGCCCTGCTCGAGGAAGCGCGCGCGCGGCAGGCGCTGGAGCTCGAGCGCGACGAGAAATCCGGCGGCTACCTGGTGAAGCTCAAGGGCGGACCTGATTAGCGTTGAAATTCAGTCTGCCGCCTCTCCCGCCAGCGGGAGAGGCCGACGCGCGCAGCGCGGCGGGTGAGGGTGGCACGGAAGTAATCTTGTTCTTTGTTCCAAGCGCATCCTGCGGTTTTCCGCTCGCGTCCGGCGAGCGGGTGACTTTCTTTGCTCGTGCAAAGAAAGTCACCAAAGAAAGCACGTTCAAGCAGAGCATCCCTCGGAGGACCTGCACAAGGGCTTTGCGAACGGATGAAAATTCCACGCAAAACTCGGTCGTTCCGGGCGGACCGGTTTTTCGCTTCGCTTGC